>Ga0105356_10003336_pt1 | contig 15811 bp, 14 predicted proteins | sample GOMGulsemesocosm_3_FD_83502 | JGI IMG/M metagenome (GOLD analysis project Ga0105356, IMG submission 83502) | Methane-oxidizing microbial communities from mesocosms in the Gulf of Mexico - GOM9D Gulf of Mexico | ecosystem: Environmental > Aquatic > Marine > Cold seeps | place: Gulf of Mexico...
GCAATACTACTTTCATATGTTGCAATTACATTATTTTTAGTGTACGGTATTGGAGCATTGTTTAGTTATTTAAATACCGGAGCAGATAGAAGTAAAATGCTTCATACAGAACTAAAAAAAATTGACCAATATCTTCCTGAATTGGTATGGACACCATTAAGAAACGAAGGAAGGCAGATGAACGACCAAACACTTTCTGAAATTGAAAACGATTATTTAGATGCTTGGTATGTGAGACATGTTGCTTATAAAACAAATTTGAAAGCAGGTATTGATGATTATTATACAGAAAGTGCCAGAAAAAACATTTTCCATATTTTAGAACAAAATAAATTGAAAAACATCTCCATAGATGGCACCACTTTAGAACATCATTTAACCTTAGATTTTTTCAGCGAAGATGGACAGTTAATAGTACTAACAGATAACAATGTTTTAGAATACAAACGCATTTATAAAAATAAAAAAATTGTTCTTGAAACCTATGAAATGGCTACCTATAAAATAATTATGCTCTTAGAAGATGGCTTCTGGCGTATAAGGCATATTATTAGAGAACAAGTAGCTACCAATACTACATTCCATACAAGAAAAATAGATTCTACACTTGCTATAAAAGGAATTAACTATTACCCTCAAAAAACTCCTTGGGACATGTATGGAACACAATTTAATGATTCCACAATAAAAACTGATTTCAAAATTATTAAAAATTCTGGATTAAATACCATTAGAATATTTGTTCCATATGATGATTTTGGAAAGGCAAATGTTAGTGCAGAAAAATTAAATAAATTAAAAAAAGTTTTAGACAATGCGTATATCAATGAATTAAAAGTTATGATAACCTTATTTGATTTTTATGGTGATTATTCTGTATTAAATTGGACCTTGAATCAAAAACATGCAATTACAATCGTTTCTGCATTTAAAAATCATCCGGCACTTTTGGCATGGGATATTAAAAATGAACCTGATTTGGATTTTGACTCTCGTGGAAAACTTGCTGTCAAAAGCTGGCTAAAAAGAATGGCTGTTGTTGTAAAGAAAATAGACGAAAATCACCCAATTACTATTGGCTGGTCGGATGCCAAAAGCGCTGTGAATCTAAAAGAAGAAGTAGACTTTATTTCGTTTCATTATTATAAAAAACCAATAAATTTTAAAAATACTTTAGAACAATTAAAACTAAATACTTCTTCAAAACAGCTCATACTTACAGAATTTGGTATTAGTTCTTATAGCGGTTTTTGGAATTTATTTAGTGGTTCTGAAGAATTACAAGCGGCATATTACAAAACGATGCAACACCAACTAGAAGAACAACACATTTCATTTATGTCATGGACATTGTATGATTTCAATAACATCCCCAAAGAAGTAGTTGGAAAACTTCCTTGGAGAAGAAATGCACAAGAGCATTTTGGTTTTATCGATAAAGAGGGTAAAAAGAAAAAATCTTTTAACTATATCAGTACTGATTAATTTACTTGATAGGTAATACTGTTTTTTAATTTCATATTACTTTCAATAGTATTGAAGGTTTCCATATAAATATCAGTTACTTTAGACATTGGATAAGCGTTCGCTGCTTTAAAATTAGCTATTCCTAAGGCAATTCTGTATTCTTCATTTGTTACAATTTCTTCAATTGACTTGGCTAAACTAACAACACAAGTTGGCTTAAAAAAATCTGCCTGATACCCTTCTTCTTGTACCAGTAATGCCAAATCACCTAAATCTGGCATAACCACTGCTTTTCCGTAGCTACCAGCTTGATGTAATACCCCAGAACTACCAGTTGTCGATGTATATGGAAAAACCACAACGGCACTTTCCTCGAATAATTTAGACACATCTGACTCTTCTACATACCCAGTAAAAGTTAACTGCGGAACATAGGCGAATCTTCTTTTGACATTTTCTAAATATCCAGGCACATTTGGGTTATCAGTTCCTGCAATTACAATTTCTAAATTCAAGCCTGTAGATTTTCTAACCTTTTGAACAGCTTCAATAAGTAGTTCTACTTTTTTATAGGTCCCAAATTTTCCAAAAGTCATTATCTTTAATGCGCCATTTGGTAAATTATACGTTGGCTTCTCAGAAACTTCAAACGTACCATGAGGTATCGCAATTACATTTTTAACGTTGTATTTCTTCTCTAAAACACCAACATATTTCTTCATTGTTACAGCAACGATATCGGCTTTTAAAATTATTCTAGTTAATGTATTTCCTACAAAACCATAAATTTTTTGTAATATTTTACTTGACGTAAATCCTGCTTTTTGCAAATCTACTTGTTCTAGAATATTGTGTAATAACACAATTGTTGGTATTCGTTTAATTTTACAAACCAATGGCAACAATAATCCAAGCGCCGCTGGAATTTTTTTATCTCCAAATTTCATAAACTGCAGATTAAACAATATGCTGTCTGGTTTTGTTTGATTGATTGCTTTTGAAACGTTAAAAATATTTGCATATGAATTAAAAGACCAACATTCTTTCACTGTTATTTTACATCCTTGCTCTTCGAAGTCTATTGTTTTAGGTTCTTTCGTTACATCTGTTAATAAAATAAGCTCCGTAATCTCTTCTTTTTGTCTAAAGTGTTTTACCAAATGATATGCGTATTCGTTTAAGGTTACTTTACTCGGTGGATAAGCTGTTATAATTGCAAGTTTCATAATTATTTTTTTTTGGGTTGTTTGTTTATTTGTTTTATACTTATTTGATCTTAACTTGCAATACTATATTCCAAGTTTTCGGTTAATAATTCATTGACACGATTTAACGCTTTTTCTATAAGTTGTGTTTCATGTTCCATATCAATACCATAGTTTACATAGGCATCACTAAATTCTTCTAAAGTGCTTTCTAAATACTGTTTAACTTCTTTTATTTTTTTTTCCATGATTGCGGTAGGTTTTAAATTAATGTTTTATAAAAAACCAATAAAAAACATTGTATTGGTTCTAAGGTAAAGGTCAAGAAAGAATGTAAAAGTTCTTGAATAATTTAGTTCGGTAGCTTAATAATATCGATGAGTGTGCTGTTTTAAGAGAAGAATGATTTCTTGCTCTTATCTCACCCTTTTATTTGCAACACGTACTATTGCTCCATAAAAAAGTAACTGCACAATAAGTAATAAGAACATTGCTAAAATTTGCACATGTACTACTTGCTCTAAAGATTCGTGAAACCAAACGATTAAAACAACTTGTAAGAGCCCAAAAATACCTGAAATAATTACCGGCACATATTTATCTAAAGAAAGATAGTAGTACGCAAAAATATTTGAGATTGCAAACATCGAAGTTGCTAGGGCATATTTCCATAATAGTGAAGCGATGCCAATATAACTTTTACCGAATAACAATTGAACAATTGTTTCTGGAAACAATACACAACACGTAATAATAATACAAGATAAGAATGATATATATCCAATATATTTAAATAAAACACAACTCGTTTTTTTACCTTCTTTTTTTAAACTGATTACTTTGGGTAGTAATAACATGACAAACATCCACGCAATAAAATAGACCATTCTCCCAATTAAAGCTAAAGAAGCATACAAACCAGCATCATAAGATTCGAAATAATGTTTTACTAAAAGTATATCACTATTATTGATAATAATTTGAGTTAACTCATAAAAAGCAGTTAACATAAAAAAGGTTTTTATTTGTTTTTTATATGTTTCTCTAATACGTGTATTTCGTTGCAGAGAAAACAGCTTTGATTTAAAAGGAAACATTCCAAACACAAAAGAAATTATAATTCCCAATGCAATTATTACTGGTGATTCTATTCCAAAAATTAAAAGTAGCGCAAGAGTTACAAACAATCGACTAAGCATTTCTGTTTGATAGGTAATAGACAACGATTTAAATTCTTTTTTCCCTTGAAATACACCTCTGTTAATACTCATCAGAAAATATACTGGAACACCAACACCAAAAACTACAAACATGGATGATGAAGACGTGTTAAAAACTTGTTGTAATTCTGTTGCAAAAACAATAATTAATGCTCCTAACGGCACACCTAAAAACAGTGCACTTTTATACATCGAAGAAACAAAACGTTTAAAGGTTTTTACTCTAAATAAAATTGAAAATTTAGCTGTTACTAATTGAAACGTCATTGCCACAAAAGATAGGGTTAACAAAAACGTTATTAAAATTGCGGCATCTGCAAATAAAACAGGGCCCAATATCCTACCAAGTAACAGGTTATATACATAGTTACCTCCATTCACAACTAAAACACTGATCATGAATAGTTGCTCTGACGATATTTTTCTTTTTATTGAATTAATTGTAATCATTTTTAAAAATGTATGAGATGTTAAAAATTTTAAATGCGCTATTTATAGTTGAATTTTTTCTTCCTAAAACAAATAATACTTTACTTCTTTTAGCTGCTTTTCTATGTATAAATTTCAATACATCTATTGCAGACTCGTCAATCTTCTTTATCTTATCCAAGCACATAACTACTTCATAATAGTTATCTAAAAGATTATTAAAGTATTCTTTTACCTTTCCCTTGTTTTCTGAAGTAAATTCTCCACATACTTCAAAAACTCCTTTATTGTTAATAATTTCAAGTGACATATTCTGTTCTTTTTTTAATTAGTATATTTTCTGTTAAGCGATATTTTGATTTCTAAAATGATCGTACATATCTTTACTACCAACACCTACAATTGTAAATATCTTTTTTGACAATAGCGAATATTTGTACATTTGAGTGATTGCAACAACCCCTTCTGAGTCTATTTCTGCTACATCACTAATATTTATGGTAACATATTTTCTCTTACGTAAAATGTATTCAAAATGTAATTTTAATGCCTGCACATTGTCACATGTGATTTTTCCTTGAATGTAAAAATTCCCTTTCTTTTCTGTTATTTGTAAAGCCATGATATCTAAATTTTAAATTCTTAAATTGTTTCTATTACAAATATCATTTAACAATACTTTTAAGTAACCTATATTTCGGTGAAGAGATATTTAGTATAGGTGAATGCTTAAATTGATTGGATTTATTGATTTTGATTCATTAACTTGCAGAAAACGAAACATATGAAACTGAACCCCCAGCTATTAGTATTCTTTATATTTATGTCTACATTATGTATGGCTCAGAATATGAAAGAAGGTTTTACCTATTTAGAAACAGGAAAATATCGTCAAGCAGAAATATTTTTCAAAAACATTTTAACAGAATACCCAACTAACAAAACAGCAAAACTTTGTTTTGGAAGGGCTGTTGGACTTAATGGCGATTCGAAAAATGCAGTTATTATTTTTACAGATTTATTGAAAAAATATCCCACTGATTTTGAAATCAAATTAAATTATGCCGAATCTTTATTATGGGATAAAAATTTTATTACAGCAAAAGCATACTACCAAAATCTTGTAAAAGAGAACGCTAAAAGTTTTCCTGCTCTCTTGGGCTATGCAAATACACTTTCTAATTTAAAAATATATGACCAGGCACTCGAACTTGTAAATAAATCGTTAGTTGTTTCTCCAGGTAATTTAAATGCATTAACCTCAAAAAAATATATTTACCTAGGCTATGCCAATCAATATGTTCAAAAAAGAGCTTATACTACTGCAATATCATTATTAAAAGAGAATTTATTATTATTTAAAAATGATACTGAAACCCTTCAAAACTTAGCCAACGTATATCTAATTTCTGAAAATTTTATCAAAGCAGAAAAAACCTATACACGAATTGGAAACTCACCGCAACACGAATTAACTTCGCTAAATGGCCTTGCCTTAGTTGCTCACTTAAAAGGAAAAGAAAAAGAAGCGTTAAAGATTAGTTTTAAAGCGATGAGTTCAATTAAAAACGAAACACCTCCAGTATTAAGGCAACAGACAAAAGAACGCCATATACAAGCTCTAATATGGAACAGAGAATATGCTGATGCGCAGAAAATGATTACCAAATTACTTGATAAATACCCAAACAAAAACTGGGTCTTATCTTTGCGCGCTACGTTAAATGTCTATCGAAGTAATTTTAAAAGTAGCATTAGTGACTATAATCATATTCTAAAAAATGATTCTATATCTTTTGATGGAAATCTAGGAAAGGCAAATGCCTTAAAAGCTTTGCGACTGTATGACGAAGCTTATATAACAGCCAACAAGGCAGCTACTTTTTACAACAATCAAAAAGATATTGTTAATTTTCTAAAAACCTTAGACAAAGAATTCACGCCTTTTATTGAATCAAAAATCACCTATAGTAGTGATAATGGAAATAATGAAGCTACTTCTTTTTATACTGGACTAAGTTTTCCCATTTCAACGAAACTTAAATTCAATACAAATTACACCTATAGAACTACTCAAAACAGCATTTTAAACCTTGATGCAACATCCCATAGTTTTTTGGGTGGTATTTCTTATCAATTACTACCTATACTTGTTTTTAATGGTAATTTGGGAATTACAACTGCCGCAACAAACCTTTTAAACTATTCGCAATTCCTTGCCGATATCTCGTTAAATATAAAACCCTTTAAATTACAAAATTTAGATATTGGGTATAAACGTGAACTTCAGGATTTTAATGCTGATTTATTAAGCCGAGAAATTATTCAAAACAATTATTATGTAAACTATAGTCTAAATACGAATGTTAATTTTGGATGGTTTAGTCAATATTATTACACTTCCCAAAATGATAGTAATACACGTAATCTTTTATTTACATCTGCATATTACACAATTTTAAACAGCCCTATTTTAAAAGCAGGGATCAATTACCAATACATTACTTTTAAAAACCAAGTACCTAGTGTGTATTTTAGTCCAAAAGAGTTTAATGCAGTAGAGGTTTTTATTGATTTACTAAGAGATGAAAATAGCATCAAGAAACACCAGTGGTTTTATGGATTAAATGCTGCCACAGGGTTTCAATACATTGAAAACACCGAAAGACAAAATACCTATAGAATTCAAGGTAAGTTAGGGTATAAATTTTCGGAACGAAGTATTGCTAATTTATTTATGAATCATAGTAATATTGCTTCGGTCACTGCCGCGGGATTTAAATTTACAGAAATTGGGATTAGGTTCAAATGGTATCTTACCAAGCAACCATATTTCATAAAAAAATAAGAGGTGAAAATTTCTTTTCACCTCCCAACTAATTAACCAAACAACCTAATATATTATAAAGCTTCCTTTGTATTTTTGTTTTGTATCATCATAAAATAAATATCTATACACCCCTGTTTTTAACTGACTCGGTGAATGATACACTACCTTTTTAGTATTTCCTGTAGTATTTATTTTTTGTCTGTCAACTACCCTTCCTAACATATCTACAACTTGAATATCAATAAACTGGGTTCCATTTATCAATTTAATTGTAGTAGCATTTGTAAATGGATTCGGGTAATTAATGACTTTTGTTTTTTCAAACACAATCGAATCTACAGACAATACGCTTGTATCTCCAAAAGCGACATTTGAAACACTTAATTCGAACTGTTTATATTGACTATAATCACCATTTACAGAAAATACGATCGTTTTTATATTCTCAAGCGTACCTGTATTGCCATTTGAATCTATAAAATCATCAAAATTAATAGTGTGTAGTTTCTTCCCATCATTTGCTGGCACCATTTTTCTTAGCCTATTATTCCAATCTGATAAGTTCTCTGGAACTAAAATAACTTCAATTGGCACAGTATTCTCCATTTCAAATTGTATCGCATTGTACTGGCTTACATCCAAGGTTAGATCTCCTGGTAACACATGACGGAATAAATTCATAGTTCCTTTTACTTGCCCAGAAACACTTGGATTTCTTTCTATTTGATGTAAATTCTCATCTATATCTATACCCCCTTTTTCAATCACAAAATTCTCTATGGATACATAGTCGTTTAAATAATCAATACCCCAAGGACCGTCTGCCAAATACAAGGCATCTTTTTGAACAGAAACACCTGTAGATATGGCCAAACCGATATCAAATAAAGTACCTGTTGTAACTGTTACTGATTCATACCAATTTCCGTTTAATGCTATTTCCGTTGACATTTCTTTCGTTGTAGAAACTTCTGTTTCAGAAATATTAGCGCTAAAAGTCACCGTATTTGATTTGCTTTTGTTTATCAAGTTTAAATGCACCTTCCCCTTGTCATAATATCCAGATTGAACAAATACCATAGGAATATTATCTTCTACATCTACACTCGTAAATGTTTTTTCTTCAGTAAACTTATCTAAAATATGATTTGCAATGGTAAAAACTTGTGAAAATGAGCTTCCCCATATTTGAAAATTATAATAATCTCCTTCTGGATATTGATCTACATTCCACAGACTAAACAATTCATTGCTCGTAGCACCCAATTTCACTGAAAAACTTAAGGTATATTCCATTTTGGAATCTGGTCTTTTAATTTTTGAGCTTATTATTTTATGGTTTCTTACTACTACGGATCTCACATCCTCTAAACTAGAATTATTCAATCGATCACATATTGCTTTGGAATGATCGTATACATTTCCTTTTGTGGCAGTTGCCAAAACTGCTGAAACTCTTTTATCTCCTTTATACATATCTAACGAAAAAACCTCATTGGCATTTGTAATTTCCAATAAATCTGTTGGACTAGAAACATAAGCAGTCTCATCACCATACATTCCTGTTTCGGGTAAGTAACTTTGAAGATGTGCACTTGATCCTTTTAGGTTTAATTGATTTGATTTATTATATTGTTTTTGCACATTTTTTTTATCAAAAACCTCCCCCGTTATTTTTCTATTAAAATTACGTTTTGCAATTAAACTTGCCAATTTTCCATTACTTTCTAAACCACCACCACTTGCAGAAGAAACATCTTCTGTAGCACTACTTACATCTGCGTAATTTGTAGTAGTTATAGCCGAATAAGGACTTGCTGTTACATAAAAAATTGCATCGTTAAAATCATTATCACAAAATCCGTAGTCACGTCTAATATCTTCAAAACCCAATAAAATTCGCTCATTTTCAGGTTCTGCTAGTAAAACATTGTGATGTCTTAATGTAGAATCATATTCTGGATTAAAATCAGGATTCGAATACAATTTCCAATACCCAGAACCTACTGCACCTCCTTGCCATCCATTAGCAATCAATATCCAACCAATTCCTGTGCCGGCTGGAAATGTTCCTATATTCACTTTGTCTCCCATTTGCAATCCACCACCACTTCCCAATGCTGAAACATTTGGAAAAACTATAGTGATGTCTGAAGTGGCAGGCGCTGTTGTTGGAGGATTATTGACGTCATAGGTGTAAAACCCTAAAACATTTCTATATCCTGCTCCTTCGGCTACAAACGTAACAAATACATCTGCTTGTTCATTTAATATCAAATCTGTGTCATATCCCGATGAAATATAATGTGGGTTATAATCAGGTACAGGAAAACTTTCTGGAAGTGCATTACTAATTAATTCTTGTGTAGCAACACTAATAACATCTCCTACTGCTTCCAAGTAATTTGGTGTCCCGTTTGAAGTGTATGTTCCTAGATAATTATATTGTCCGTAGGTAGAAAGTGAAATAATTATCAACAAAGAGAGTAGTACTTTTTTCATGATATATGGTTTTTATATCACAAATGTATCCAGACCCTTCTTACAGGCTTCTATTTTTCGTTAACCACTCGGTAAGTGTAGGTGAATGGTTTTATAAAGAAGATTAGCTAAAAACTACAACAAATTTAGGCGTTTCATCAATTCCCCTCTGTTAGATCTACTCACAGGAATGACATCTTTTTTAATCAATACACTGTTGTCTTCAATATCAATAATTCTATGAATATTTATAACATAAGATCTGTGTACTTTTAAAAACATATCAGAAGGTAATTTACCCTCTATTTTTTTTAAGGTAGAATGTACTATATGATTGCTACTTTCAGTTTTAATTTTTATATAATCACCTTTGGCTTCAATAAGATAAATATCTGGAATATTAATTTTAATCAATCTTCTATCTATATTCACGTATAAATCATTCACAGATGTTTCTGTTGCGGATTTAATTTCTTTCGCCAATCCATTATTTTTGAAGGTAGATAGTTTACCTACCGATTTTTTAAATCGATCTAATTCTATAGGCTTCACCAAGTAATCAACTACACAACTGTACTCAAAAGCATCCAATGCAAAGCTTCTATCTGAAGTTGTTAAAATAATTTTTGGTGGATCTTTGAGTGTTTTAATAAAATCAAATCCCGAAAAAGAAGGCATGTGTATATCTAAAAAAATGACATCTACCGTATTAGAGTTCAAAAATTTAATTGCTTCTATTGCATTTGAGAACTCTTCCACAACTTCAATATTATCAATACTAGCGCATAGCTTGTTTACAATTAATCTTGCAGTTGCATCATCATCAATAATTAAACTTTTCATAAGTGGGGCCTTTAAATAGTATTTAAATATACAGCTATCTGATTCAATATTTTCTCAAAAGAAACTTGTTGAAATTTTGTTCCACTTTTTAATTCTTTTTCAAATTCAGCAGCTAACTCATATCCTTTTTCTAGCCCTAATATACTAATTTTATGCTTTAACTTGTGTACATTTTCAGCAGTCTTTAAAAAATCTTTTGATTTTATACTATTTTCATATTCTATAACCTCCAGTGGGAATTCTTTTTTGATAATTGAAATTATTTGATTTTCAAATGCAATATCGCCATCTGATAATTGTTCTAAATAGATTCTATTTGGTTTTTCCATAATTACTTGGGTAAGGTAAAATAAAATGTAGTTCCTTTATTTTTTGACGATTCTAACCATATTTCACCGTTGTATAAGTCCACAATCTTCTTTACAATTGAAAGTCCAACCCCTGTAGAGTTCTCGCCCTCTTCTAGCACTTGAAATACTTTAAAAATTTTCTTAAAATATTTTTTATCAATACCAATACCATTATCTTCTACACTAAATTTCCAATAAACACCATCAGAAACACAATCAACCACAACTAGCCCCTCTTCTTTATCAATGTACTTTATTGCATTACTAAGTAGGTTTTGAAACAGTTGTTGCAACCTAAATTTATCTCCTTTCACAATCGGGAGCTTCTTTTTAACTTCAATTTTTATATGAGTTGGAATAAAAATAGTTTCTAAAATATCTTGTACAATAGTATTTAAATTAATGTTCTTTACTTGTTTCTGTATTTTATCTACACTCGCGTATTTTAAAATTCCATTAATCAAATGATCCATTTTGTCAATTTTCTTAATTAACATTTCAAAATGCGTGTCTTCCACTTCTTTTAAAAACTCAGAATAATCTTCTTGCATCCAAGAAATAAGTGCATTCATACTTCTTAATGGAGATTTTAAATCGTGCGAAACAACATGGGCAAAATCATTTAATTCTGCATTACTTTTTCTTAAATCTTTCAGTACCTGTTCTTTTTCTTTTTCTGCTTTTTGTTTCAATTCTAAACTCAAGGCATTTTTAAGTTGTGTCGCTGCAAGGCTTGCAATTGTCTGTAAGGTCTTTAAATGATCATCTGTAAAAAAATTCTTACTGGAATGTTCAGAATCTATCACTCCAATAATTTCTCCTTCAGCAATTATAGGCACAGAAATTTCTGAATATCGAATCATATCATCTACAATATATCTTGGATCTTTACTCGTGTCTTCAATAATTTCTGGATTCCCAGTTTCTGCAACAGTCCCCACAATACCTTGACCTAAAGCAATATCTATTTGATCAATAACCTCGCCATTAGATGATTTTAGGTTTCCAAAAGCGGCTATCTGATTTAAGGAATTTGTTTCTTTATTTAAAAGGTAAATGACACAATCTTCAAAGCCTAATAAACCAATCGTATTTTTGGTGATCTCCCAGGCAATTTCATGTATACTTGTTTTACCAAGAATTGAAGCCATCAAACTATTTAACGCTTCTAGCAAAGCTCCTTGCTTTAGCTCTTCCGTTAAATCTTCTATAAGTGCCACTTGATGTTTTACCTTTCCATTTTCATCTCGTACTCCTGCAACACTTGTTCTTGCCCAAATTATCTTTCCGTTTTTTGTTTTATATCTTTTGTTTATAGAAAAACGATCTATTTCACCCGAATTTAATTTTTGCATATACTCATACGATCTTTCTTTATCTTCAGGTAAAGAAACATCTTTCACTTCCATATGGATTAATTCTTCTTCGGTATAACACAATGCATCTTGTATGGCTTTATTTGTTTTAATTATTCTGCCTTGTTCGGTTAAAACAATACCAAAAGATGTGTTATCAACAATAACACTCAATTCTCTCTTTTGTTCGTTAAAAATTTCTTGATTTATTTTTTCTTGTGTGATATCTCTGGCAATACCTTGAGCAAAAACAGGTGCACCTGTAGCATCGTGTACAATGCTTGAATTTATTTGCACCCATTTAACTTCCTTGGATTTTGTATAAATACGTGATTGGTAATTTCGAAACGATCCTTTCTCTATTAATTGATGAAAAGAATTCATGGCATATTCTATATCATCTTCATAAATAATATCCACCACATTAAATTTCTCTTTTTTATTATCAAAACCAAAAAAATGTATGGCTGCAGGATTCATTTTCAATACATTTCCATATAAGTCCATTAGAATATATGCATCCAAAATAGTTTCAAAAAGCACCTCTAATTCTACCGTTTTTTCTTCGACTACTTTCTTTAAATTTTCGTTGGTATCTTTTAATTCTAGATTTGTGTTATATAAGTCTAGTGCTTTTTTTTCTAGAATGTTTTCTGCTTCTTCTCTAGCTGCTTTTTCTCTTGCTAACTCTTTTTGTAATATTTCGTATTTTTTGTCAACCATAAAAGGATTCACTTTTCATTCGTTTCTCAATAATTTAGCATTCATCTATCGTACTAGATATTTCAGTTCAACACAAACTAAAACACCTGATACTCAATCAATCGCCAATTCGTTATTACTCCAATAATTTAATAAAGATACAATTCTATTAGAATAATCTGTAAAATGAAGTGGTTTTATAATATATCCAGCAATACCTATTTTATAACATTCTTTTACATCCAAATAATTATCTGAACTTGACATAATGATGATAGGAATATATTTTAACTCATCATCTAATTTTAAAATATTTAAAAACTCATGCCCATTCATTTTGGGCATATTTAAATCTAGGATGATAATGTCGGGAAGTGCTTCTTTATTTTTTAGTATGTCCAATGCCAATTCACCATTTTTAGCTTCTAAAATAGTGTGTGGATATTTATTTTTTTGACAAACTCTTTTAAATTTCATTCTTTCAATTTCGTCATCATCAATTAAGAGTAGGGATAATTTTTTCATCAAATTAATCTTTTTTTATTAGCTGTAAAAATCACATATATATACCTATTAAAGGATTTAATTTAGACGAAGAAAAAGTTAGCCTCGTTCAACTGTCGCTTTTCATCGATAAGCGGTAAATAACTTTTACCAACACTTTTTTTAAAACTCATTTAGGTCAATTAATGATTGATTTTTATAGTTTTATAAATTGCTATTCGTATTTTTTCTTCTGTAATCCATCCATTAAACAAGCTGTATTCCTTGGTTATATTTTTATTGTTTTTTATTTCCTCAAATGTTTTCCCTTTTTTAATTTCCTGTAAAACGTTATCCCTTAGCGTGTTTAACATGATAAGGTATGATTTCATTTCACTTTTATTAGACGTTTTTCCATGTCCCGGAATTACGATTGTTTCTTCATCAATTAGCATAATTGCTTTTTGAATTCCTGCAATATATCCATCAATAGTACCTCCAGATGCCACATCGATATATGGAAATTTCCCTTGAAAATAAGCATCTCCCATATGCAATACATTATTTTTTGTAAAATAGATTAATGCATCACCATCTGTATGCGCGTCATGAATATGAGATATATATACATCATCGCCATTAAAATGATACATCATATCTTCTGTAAATGTTATTACAGGAAGTGCTTTTAAAGGGGATGCCTTTCTTTTTCGCCCTCGAATAACTTGATCTATGCGCATTCTTTTTCTTACATTTTCGTGGGAAACAATAATTGCACCGGCTTTTTCCATATTTAAGTTGCCTCCTGTATGATCTCCATGCCAATGTGTATTAACTAAATATTTTACAGATGTATTGGTTATCGTTTTTATGGCTGCCAAAATTTTTGGCGTTAATGGAGCAAACTGATCATCAATCATAAATACCCCATCTTCTCCAACAAACACTCCTATATTGCCTCCTTGACCAACTAGCATATATACATTATTAGTCAACTTGTTTATTTTAATTTTCACGTCCCTACTCTGCCCTTGAATACTAAAAGTCACGAATAGTACCATGAGCGAAAAACTTCGTTTTAATAATTTCATAATTGTTGATTTGTTTGTTTAGTACTGCAATAGATTTCTCCTCTACTTTCTATATTTTTTTATACAACTTGTAATGTACGCCAATCTGCTGAATTTCAAAAGGTTCTCCTTTTTGCACAAAACCAAACCTGCTATAAAAATCTAATGCTATTACTCTAGCATTGCACCAAATAATCGATATTTGCTTTTCTCTTAAAAGATTGATAGCATACTGGAGCATCTGTTTGGCAAATCCCTTTCCGCGTACACTTGGCAATGTAGCCATGCCTCTTAATTGATATTGCGGTTCTTCAAATAATTTATTTTTTGTTTTCATAAAACTGGAAATTCCTTTTAAGTCGTCATTTTCAAAAATGCCTAAATGAAAGGTATCAGCATCAAAATCTCCCAAAAACGCTACAGGCAAATCACTTCCACTGCGCAAAATTTCTAATCTAATAGCATACGTTTTCTCTGCAGAAATCTCTTTTATTACCATCATAACTATTTTGTAGTTTTTATCTTTGTTTAAAATACAATTTAATGAATATTAAGATACATCCCATTGCAAAAGAAAATATTTTAGAGATTATTCCATTGTTGCAAAAAATAAATACAAAGACACCGACAAAATTATTAAAAGAACGTGTTTTAGAAATGGCAACTTATCCTAATTACGAATGTATTGGTGTTTTTATGGATCAAAAGTTAATTGGAGTTTCTGGGCTCTGGTATAGTTTTAGACATTACATTGGCAAAAGTGCCGAGCCAGATCATGTGGTTATTGACGAAGCTTTTAGAGGGCAAAACATTGGTAAACAATTATTTAATTGGATATATGAATATACAAAATCTAAAGGATGTGAAGCAGTTGAATTAAACACCTATACAGGCAACACAAAATCGCATAAATTCTATTATAACGAAGGGTTTGACATCTATGGCTTTCATTTCCTGAAAGTTACAAGAGATGATCAAAAATTTTATTAATTTTTCACAAAAAACCCTTGTAGAATCAAAGAATGCCGCTATCTTTGCAGCTCTTTACCATGCGAAAGTAGCTCAGTTGGTAGAGCGTCAGCCTTCCAAGCTGAATGTCGCCAGTTCGAACCTGGTCTTTCGCTCAAAAAACCGAAACAAATGTTTCGGTTTTTTTTATGTGCTATAACTGCTGTAATTTACTTTCAGAACAGCCTGTACATCAACTTTTAGAAATTACCATAAAATTAGTATAAAAAACCCTTGTAGAATTGAAGAATGCTGCTATCTTTGCAGCTCTTTACCACGCGAAAGTAGCTCAGTTGGTAGAGCGTCAGCCTTCCAAGCTGAATGTCGCCGGTTCGAACCCGGTCTTTCGCTCAAAAGACTTCATTTAA
>Ga0105356_10003338_pt1 | contig 15806 bp, 16 predicted proteins | sample GOMGulsemesocosm_3_FD_83502 | JGI IMG/M metagenome (GOLD analysis project Ga0105356, IMG submission 83502) | Methane-oxidizing microbial communities from mesocosms in the Gulf of Mexico - GOM9D Gulf of Mexico | ecosystem: Environmental > Aquatic > Marine > Cold seeps | place: Gulf of Mexico...
AACTGACGTCAACATGGGCGGCATGACGGGCCATGAGCTACTGGCTCGCCTGCAACAGAAATACCCCATGTTGCCGGTATTGATAATGACTGCTTTTGGTGATGTCAGCCATGCGGTTAATGCCATGCGTAACGGCGCGGTGGATTATTTGCTGAAACCCTTCAAGCCACAATTGCTGGTCGATACGGTATCGCGTTATGCCAGTGGCAGCAGTTCACAGCAGGATTTAGAACAGCCGGTTGCGGCTGAGCCTTCCAGTCAGCAATTGCTGGAGTTGGCGCAGCGTGTTGCCGCGACACCCTCGACTGTTTTGATCTCCGGCGAAAGCGGTACCGGTAAAGAGGTGCTGGCGCGCTACATTCATAACAACTCACCCTGTGCAGATGGCCCTTTTATTGCGATTAACTGTGCAGCGATTCCCGAGAACATGTTGGAAGCCACCTTGTTTGGTCATGAAAAAGGCGCCTTCACAGGAGCTTACACCAGCAATCCTGGCAAGTTCGAGCAAGCCAATGGCGGCACCTTACTGCTGGATGAGGTTTCCGAAATGGAAATCGGTCTGCAAGCCAAACTATTACGGGTATTGCAGGAGCGAGAAGTTGAACGGGTTGGCGGCAAAAAAGTCATTAAGTTGAATGTACGAGTCATTGCGACGACTAACCGTGATCTGCGCCAACAGGTGGCAGACCATAAATTCCGTGAAGATCTATATTACCGTCTCAGCGTGTTCCCACTGCAATGGTTGCCTCTGCGCGAGCGCCGTCAGGATATCGTGCCGTTGGCTAATCGCTTGATCAATATGCATTGCAAGAAAATGAACAAAGCTCGCATCGTCTTCGATGCGCAAGCGCAAACCAAACTCATGAGTTATGACTGGCCTGGTAATGTTCGCGAGCTGGATAACGTTATTCAACGTGCGTTGATCCTGCAGCAGGGGCAGTTTGTGGGCGCTGATGATTTGATGTTCATCGTGCTGGTGCCTTCAGCAATGCACGCAAGTCCAGTGATGCCGGTAGCGGCCGCGGTCACTAGCGTTCCAGTTGATTCAGGTACAAGCAGTTCAACAGCAAATGTAGCAACGAACAGTCCTGTTTTTGAAGAGCAACCCGGTGGTTTGGACAATGGCATGAAAAGTCATGAATTCCAGATAATCGTTGATGCCTTAAAAAACGAAAGCGGTCGCAAAAAACAAACTGCTGAAAAACTGGGCATCAGCCCACGTACGTTACGTTACAAACTTGCTAAAATGCGCGAATCAGGCTTTGACCTGGATGCGGCATTGCTCGCCTGCTAAGCGGATAGAGGATAATAACAATGAACGTACGAACCGATATCAATAGTGTTTTAATGCAAATGCGTGACATGCAGGTGCAGGCGCAGGGCCAAGTTAACAAACCCGCTGAGTTGAGCCAGGGTGCTGGCGTTGGCGGAGCAGGCAAAACCGAAGCTCCGGGGTTTGGCGAAATGCTGAATCAGGCGGTTAACAAAGTGAATGATACGCAGCAAGCGTCGGCGGCAATGTCAACGGCTTACGAGCAGGGTGATCCCAGTGTTGATCTGACTCAGGTTATGGTCAGCATGCAAAAGGCCAGTGTATCCTTCCAGGCCATGACACAGGTTCGTAATCGTCTGGTTTCGGCCTACGAAGATGTTATGAAAATGCCAATTTAACGGTATTTAAGACATTGTTTTGATGCCCGTTAATCTGGGCTTAATGGATTAATCTAGAAGACAACATTATGGCTACTTTACCAGCAACCACAAATATGAACCCCGGCGGCGCAACGGCAGCACCGCCTGCTAATAATCTTGTACAGGGTTTTGCCAATGTGGGGATTTTGCGGCAGATCTTTTTGCTGTTGGGTTTGGCCGGCAGTATTTCTTTGGGTTTCTGGGTGGTGATGTGGTCACAGGAACCCGATTACGCACCTTTGTTGACTGATGTTCAGAACATGGATGCCAATCAGGCAGTGAGCGTGCTGCAGTCTAACGATATTCCTTTCAAAATTGACAGCCGTAGCGGTGGTCTGCTGGTCGCGGCTGATCAAATGCATGCAGCGCGAATGAAGTTGGCGGCTGTGGGTATTACTGATAACCGTAATGTTGGTTTTGAGCTGCTCGACAAGGAACAGGGCTTGGGTACCAGCCAGTTCATGGAAAACATCAGCTATCGTCGTGGTCTTGAGGGTGAGCTGGCGCGCACCATCTCCAGCCTGCAAAGCGTACGTTCGGCGCGTATTCATCTCGGTTTACCAAAGGCGACAGTTTTTGTGCGTGATGCCCGTAAACCTTCGGCGTCAGTCTTTGTTAATTTGATGACCGGTCGTTCATTGCGCAGCGAGCAGGTCAACGCCATTACTAACTTAGTGGCTTCCAGTGTGCCGCAGCTTGATCCGATGGATGTGACCATCGTTGATCAAAATGGCCGCTTATTGTCCAATACTGGCGAGACAGAAGATGCTGCTCTGGCCGCCCATCAATTTGAATATACCCGCAAGCTGGAAGCTGTTGTTAACGGCCGTGTTGAGGGTATTCTATTGCCCGTTGTTGGTGCGGATAACTTCCGTACTGAAGTGTCTGCTAATGTGGATTTCACCGCGCAGGAAGAAACGCAGGAAGCCTACAATCCTGAGTTACAGGTGTTACGTAGCGAACAAACACTGGAGGAAAAACGTAGTGGTTTAGGTGGCGCTGGCGGTGTGCCAGGTGCGCTGTCGAATCAGCCGGCAGGCGGGCTGTCTGTGCCTGAAGTGGGGACTGATAAGACGGTTGCAACAACGGCCAATACACCTCAGAACAGCCGCACGACGGCGACGCGTAACTATGAGTTGGATCGTAAAATTAGTCATACTCGTTATCAGCAGGGCAAAGTCGAGCGTCTGTCGGTGGCCGTGGTGGTGAACAATATTGTACCGGTAGGTGGCGATGCATCTGCGCCTTGGCCTGAGGCCGATATTGAGCGACTCACTAACCTCGTGAAAAGCGCTGTTGGTTTTGATGGGGCGCGCGGTGATATTGTGACGGTGATTAACGTGCCGTTTATCTCTGTGAAAGAAGAAGTGGCCGAGGTTGAAGAAGTACCCATGTGGCAGCAAGCTTGGTTTATGAAGCTGGTTAAACAGGGATTAGCAGGAATATTAGTGTTGATTCTGGTATTTGTGGTGATTCGCCCCATAATGAAGTCACTGGCTAATAATGGACAGCAACAGAAGGCATTAGTCGAGGCAATAGCCGACGCTCAGGAAGCGACAAAGCAGGCTGAAAACACAGCTGCAGGCGGACCCGGTGTGGTGACGATGCGGCAGCCTGAGCAGCTGTCAGGTGGTGCAGCAGCTATGTTACCTGATCCTGGTTCCCGCAGTGTGACGTTACCTGAAATACAGAGCATGGTTGATAATGACCCACAACGGGCTGCACAGGTTGTGAAACAATGGGTTCAATAAGATGAGTAAGAGTGATTTCCAAACAGTTGAGAATGCAGCCATCCTGCTGATGAGCTTGGGGGAAGATCATGCAGCACAGATTTTGCGGCTTATGGAGCCTAGGGAAGTGCAGATGATCGGTACGGCGATGTCGACGTTGACGAATATTAATAAAGAGCAGATGGATTATGCCTTGTCGGGGTTTATTGAGGATGTGCAGGTTGAAACAGGCCTTACCATGGGGTCCGATATGTACATTCGTAAGTTGCTTACACAGGTGCTGGGAAAGGATAAGGCCAGCGGTGTGATTGATCGTATTCTTAGGGGAGGTAACACGTCGGGGCTCGATACTTTGAAATGGATGGAGCCTCTGGCGGTGGCCGATATTATCCGTTTTGAACACCCGCAGGTACAAGCGATAGTGTTGTCCTATCTTGATTCGGAACAGGCCGCCAAGGTGTTGGCGTTGTGCGAAGAAAAGGATCGCCTTGGCCTTATTGTGCGTATTTCTAAATTGGATACCGTGCAACCCTCCGCGCTTGAAGAGCTTAACGAAATTATCGAACGACAGGTTAATACAGGACAAACAACGGAGCAAACCAGTTTGGGTGGCACCAAAGCGGCGGCTAATATCATGAATGACATTGATAGCTCGGTTGAGGCACAATTATTGGAAGAACTTTCCAATAATGATAAAGAGCTTAGTACTCAAATTCAGGATTTGATGTTCGTCTTTGATAACCTGGGCGATATCGATGATCGCAGTATCCAGACGCTGTTACGTGAAATATCCTCCGATGAATTGATTGTTGCTCTGAAGGGTGCTGATGAAGTGGTACAGGAAAAAATCTTTGCCAATATGTCCCAACGTGCTGCCGAGTTGTTGAGGGAAGATTTGGAAATCAAAGGGCCGGTGCGTCTCAGTGAGGTTGAATCATCCCAGAAAGCTATTCTTATGGTGGCTCGGCGTCTGGCTGAATCCGGAGAGATATCACTGGGTGGCAATGAAGATGATATGGTCTAGAACGGAACAAAACACGGTTTTCAGCCGTTACGGAAAAAGCACGATTTTTAGACCCGCTTCCCCTAGTTATTTGCTGGTGATGACATGAAAGAGAGTAATGAACAACCCAGCCTGATACCCGCTGAAGAGGTGCGAAATTGCGAAGCCTGGCAGATGCCGGTGCTTGAATCAGTTGGTGACCCTGTTAGTGCGGGTGGACCACAGAAGCGCGGTAAGACACGATCTGAACCCCCCTTTTCCGGACCGATGACGGCCTCCAAGGTACAAATGATTCAGGAACAGGCCTATCAGGAAGGGCTTGAGTTAGGGCGTGAGGCCGGGCGTGAGGCCGGTTTACAGCAGGCTCAAGCTGAAATTAATCAGACCAAGGCCCAGCTCAATCATTTAATGGGGCAAATGATTCATCCTTTGCAGCAGCAACAACAGGAGCTGGAACAGGCGCTGGTACATTTATCTGCAGGCATGGCGCGGGCGTTGATAAAGAGTCTGCCGAAAATTGACGAACAGGTGATGTTAAATATCGCCCGTCAGGCGTTGGCTGAATTGCCCGAAGGCAGCGAAAATATCCGTATTATGGTACACCCCTCCGATGTCTCTATGTTGGTTGATGCCGCACGTCAGCAGGGCGAAGAATGGCAGGTTCTGGCTGATCCGAGCTTGGCCAGTGGCGGTTGTATCATTCGTTCACAGCACAGTTTTGTGGATTTTACGCTCGATACTCGATTTCAGTTAATGCTGGAAGAGATGCTGGGCCAGCAGCTCGCAGGGCCGTCATCAGAGCAACCGCAGGGGTCACAGTAATGCAAACGGATCTAGCCTCTCGCCTAAACAGTCTTCGAGACCGTATTCCTGAGCGCGTTGATCCAGTTGTTGAGGGACGGTTGACCCGTATAGTAGGGCTGACACTCGAAGCCGTCGGTTGTAATGTAGCGTTGGGTGATCTTTGTGAGATTGATATGTCTCACGGCCGTACCATGGAAGCTGAGGTGGTGGGTTTTGCTGATGAGCGGGTGTTTTTAATGCCGCTGGGTACTGTCGACGGTGTTAAACCCGGCGCCCGTGTACGTCCCGTACAACGATCCAAAGAAGTGCCGGTTGGTTATGGGCTGTTAGGTCGCGTACTTAACGGCGTTGGCGAGCCGCTGGACGATAAAGGCCCGATACAGGCTGATGCCACAACCGGTATGGAAGGCAAATACATTAATCCGCTACGCCGTCATCCGATTCACGAATCATTGGATGTGGGGATTCGCTCCATTAATTCATTGCTAACCGTGGGGCGGGGACAACGTTTAGGCCTGTTTGCCGGTAGTGGTGTGGGAAAAAGTGTGCTGTTGGGCATGATGACGCGCTTTACCGAGGCCGATATCGTGGTGGTAGGGCTGGTTGGTGAACGTGGTCGTGAGGTAAAAGAATTTATTGATCATTGTTTGGGGCCTGAAGGGCTGGCGCGCGCTGTGGTAGTGGCATCACCTGCCGATGATTCCCCGTTGATGCGTTTACGTTCGGCGATGCTGACCACCAGTATTGCTGAGTATTTTCGTGATCAGGGCAAAAACGTTTTATTGCTGATGGATTCGTTGACGCGTTACGCGCAGGCACAACGTGAACTGGCGCTGGCCGTTGGCGAACCACCTGCCACCAAAGGTTATCCGCCTTCGGTGTTTGCTAAATTACCGAAACTGGTAGAACGGGCGGGTAATGCCGCCGAGGGTGGTGGTTCGATTACTGCGTTTTATACCGTACTGACCGAGGGTGATGATCAACAGGATCCCATTGCCGATGCCTCGCGCGCCATTCTTGATGGGCACATTGTGTTGTCACGGCGTTTGGCCGAGGCTGGACATTATCCAGCTATTGATGTGGAAGCCTCGGTGAGTCGTGTTATGCCGCAGGTGGTCAGTCCAGAACAGATGCAGCTGGCGCAGCAGTTCCGTCAGGTGTATGCGCATTATCAACAAAGCAGTGATTTAATCAGTGTTGGTGCATATAGCGCGGGCAGTAACCCGGAAACCGACTTTGCTATTCAACGCATGCCGGTGATGACGAAATTTTTACAACAGGGCCTTAACGAGGCGGTGGACTATCAGCAAAGCAGCGCTGATTTGGCGACAATACTGGGGCCGACTCCCGGTCAATAATAAAATCATTGTCATTTCGACTGAAGGGAGAAATCTTGTTTTGAAAATGCATAAAGATTTCTCTCCAGAGCTCATCCAAAGGGCGCAAGCGTAATGAGAAAGTGGCTGTTAGAAGAGTGAATTTATGACCAAAAAAAAATCGACACGACTAGCTCCTCTGCTGAAACTTGAGCAGAATAAAGAGCAGGAACAGGTGAAAGCGCTAGGCCAAGCGCGTTCGGCCGTCGCGGTGCAGGCTGAGAAACTGCAACAGTTGGTGCTTTATCGCAGTGAATACGAGAAAACGGTCAGCCAAGAAGGGAGTCAGGGTATTTCTGCAACTCGCCTGCAGGGTTACCATCAGTTTTTGAATCGCTTAACGGCGGCAATCACGCAACAGAAAGAGCAATTAGAGCTGACGAAACAGCAGGAACGCATGGCGCAGAACCAGTGGTTCCAGCAGCGTGGTGCCGTAAAACGTATGGATAACCTGATTGATCGCAGTGTTTGTCAGGAACGACTTGAAGAAGACAAGCGCGAACAAAAAATGCTTGATGAGCAAGCGCAACAGCTGCAGCGTTTACGTCGTCCGACCGGCTTTGGTTGAGTCAGTTTAAGCTAACTCAAGCAAAAAAAGAGTTATAGCCTCCTTTTAAAGAGTTGGCCCTTCAATTGCATTACACCTAGTAAAGGACCCTTTTTGGTCAAGCGGCAAATTTGCCGAACGCTATGTGCTGGAGAAAATAATGAACGCAACGAACCGCCCTGTTGATTTATTGCTGAACATTGAAAGCCCTTCGTTGAACCAGGCGAAACGCCGCGATATCGGTCGTGATTCTGGACAAGGTTCAGAGGTAAGCGCTTTGAATCGTAAGGAAAATTCCTTTGGTGATGTGTATCGTCAACAGCGTCGTGAAGACAACGAAGTGCGTCAGACTGCGCAGCAAAAACGATCCAGCGATAATGCTTCACGTAATGAGCCGCGGCCGCAGCAGGTACAGCAATCTGCGCCGGTAAAACAATCTCGTGCCGAAACAAAAACGACGGAAGACGGCAAAGCTTTGCCGCATCAGGAGCAAGCTAGCGACGTGCAAGAAACGACGCCGGTGGTCATCCGTGAGGCCGTTGTGGTTGACGCTGATGCCAGCGAGGAACAACCATCGACACTGGAATTGACGCAGGATGTGGACGTCACTGTGAATTTTGATGCGTCAGAATTCCGGATGGATGAGGGCGACGAAACGGCCGGATTTGTTGATTCGGCCGAGGCTGAGGATGCAGGGACTCGAGTCAGTGATGCCGACCAAACGGCCGTTGAGGTTGAGGTTGAGGTTGAGGTTGAGGTTGATGTGGGTTTATCTATGGATGGTCGTGCAGACGTTGATACCGCAGGTGAAACCTCAGAGGAGGGTGCGATACCCGTTGATGCGAAGTTAGCGCAGAATTCCGAGCAGCAAGCCAGTGAGACAGAGCAGGCAGGCCAGCAATCTGAAGAAACCGTGGTCCTACAAAATCAACAGCGCCAATCCGGCCAACAGCAGGCGACAGCGCAAGCTTCTGATGCCGACGGTGGGGCACGGGCTGCACAGGCTGCCGGTGTTGCTGCCAACATGGTGCGTGAAACCAGTCAAAATCGATTGGGTGAAGCAGTTGAAAACGCAACCAAGGGTGAGGTGAATGCCGCTCCTCAGGCGAAGGTGACGAGTACAGGAACGGAACAGTCAGGACAACAAGCTCAGCCGGATCGTTTGGCGCAATTAAGCAGCGGCGTGGACTTTAAAATATTGCGCGAGCAGCTGGAGGCTAGCACAGTTAAGGTGGATGCCAGTGCGGTAGGCGGAGCCAAAGCGGCATCGGTTGATTCAGCCAATAACGCCGATGCGCAACCGCGTTTGAATGCCCTAACACAGACATCGCAGGCGCTGGCCCAGGCCAAGCCCGGTGTGGTGAGCGCCAGCGTTCAAACGCCAGTCAATTCGCCTGAGTGGGGCCAGGCTATGTCGCAACGTATTATGTGGCTGGCTAATCGCGGTATTAGCGCGGCAGAATTACAGTTAAATCCGCGTGACTTAGGTCCTGTTGATGTCCGTATTAACGTCACTGGCGAGCAAACCACGGTACAGTTTACGAGCCCGAATGCGGCCGTGCGTGAAGCCTTGGAAAGCAGCGTAGTTCGGTTACGTGAAATGATGGAATCCAGCGGTCTTGATCTGGCCGATGTGAATGTCTCCGATCAGTCTCAATCCGAGCAGGCGAAGGCCGATGCCCGTGATGCTTCAGGTGGTTCCGAAAGCGGTGAAAAAGACGATCTTGAGGGTGGCGCTGAAAGTGTGGTGACACAAATAATTGAGTCCGACGGTTTGGTTGACTTTTACGCGTAAAATTTCGTTTGGTTGCTATAGTTAAGGAGGTGGGTATTATTACCCGCTAATTACCCCTGGAAGGGCTGCGGTACAGATTGTATGCAGGAAATTTAAGAGCACATATAAGAAAGCTCGAATAGACTAAAACGAGAGTCGGTTGTAAAAATTATGGCTAAGAAAGAAGAGTTAGAAGTTGAAGATGGTGACGTTAAAAAGGGCAAAGGCAAGCTGATTCTTATCATTGCCGCGGTGCTACTGGGTATTGGTGTTGGTGCGGGCAGTGTATTTTTTCTGGTTGGCGACAGTGATGATCCTGTGCCGGAAGAGGAGCTGGTGCCGCAACATATACAGGCCGTTTACCATCGCTTTCATGAGCCGTTTATCGTAACGGTGATGTCTGGTGGAAAACAGCGTTATTTACAGGTCAATGTGACGGTTAAGACCAAAGATAAGACTGTGGTCAAGTTGCTTGAAACTCATGCGCCAGTGGTGAAAAGCGTTCTGAATAATCTGTTTAGTGCACAGGATCTGAATCACATGCAAAGCGCTCAGGGCCGTATGGAATTGAATGAGGAAGCGTTGTCGGTGGTACAAACTTTTATCACTTCTAAAAATGAAAAGTTGGTGGTTGAGAGGGTCCTGTTTACTGATTTTGTTATGCAGTAAACCTAACGGTTAAATGTAAGTAATTAGAGATAGTCATCAATGATAGAGAACGCACATGTCTGAAGAAGAGCTGTTATCGCAGGATGAAATTGATGTCTTGTTAAATGGCGTCGACGAAGGCGACGTGGAAACTGATGAGGTTGAGCCAACTCCCGCATCTACCGCTGGTGTGCAGCGTTATGACCTGACCGGTCAGGATCATATTGTGCGTGGCCGAATGCCGACGCTCGAGATGATCAATGAGCGCTTCACCCGTTATACCGAGAACAGCATGTTTAACCTGCTGCGCCAGACGCCGCAGGTCAGGGCCGCAAAAATTGAAAGTATTAAACTTTCTGAATACCTTCAGATGCTGGGTATTCCGACCAGCCTGAACATGGTTAAAATTCATCCATTGCGAGGCACTGCTCTGTTTGTACTTGATGCAGACCTAGTGGTGAATTTAGTTGATCGATTTTATGGTGGTGGTTGCCACGATAATGATATCAGCGAACGCGAATTTACTATCATTGAAAAGCGCTTTGTTCAAAAGATCCTGAACCAGATTTTCGTGGATATGAAGGAAGCCTGGAAAACTGTGATGAAGATTAATTTTGAGTACGTGGGTACGAAAGACAATCCCTCCATGGTCAGGGTGCTCAGTTCCAGTGAAATTGTGGTATTGAGTAGCTTCGATGTTAAAATATCGGGTAAGGGTGGTAAGATTCAGATCGCCATTCCCTATTCAATGCTCGAGCCGGTGCGCGAGACACTGGATTCTGGTATGCAGGCGGATGTGGACGATTCATACGATAGTTGGATGGAATCACTGCAGGACGGTCTTCGCTATGCCAGTGTGCCCATCAGTTGCCGTGTTGCAGAGCGGAAAGTTGTGCTGCGCGAAATTCTCAATTTCAAGGCGGGCGACGTAATTCCTATCGAGATGCCGGAAAGCAGCACGCTGACGGTCAATGGCATGCCAGTATTTGAAGCTGTAATAGGCGCTTCAAATGACCACCTGGCCTTGAAAATAAAGCGACAGTTGAGGCAGTCCAGTAAATCGGACTAACGTAGCAGAAAACCCGAATAGGACCTGGAGAATAGTATGGCAGACCAAAATAACCTAGATGAGGCTGTTGCTGAAGATTGGCAGCAAGCTGGACAACAAGCCCCTGCGGTTGAAAAAGCCGGATTCGAGCAGCTGCAGGACGAAGGCGGTGTTAATTTGTCACCTGAATTGGATGTGATTCTGGATATTCCTGTGACGGTATCCATGGAAGTGGGTAATACCGAAATTACCATTCGTAATCTGTTACAGCTGAATCAGGGGTCGGTGATCGAGCTTAACCGTCTGGCCCGCGAGCCGTTGGATGTGTTGGTTAACGGCACGTTAATCGCACATGGTGAAGTTGTGGTGGTGAATGAAAAATTTGGTATTCGCCTGACCGATGTTGTGAGCCCTTCTGAACGTATTCAGAAGTTGAAATAAATTTTTTCTGCGCGTCAATAAACCATCAAGTAAGATAATGAAACGTAACCTGAAACACCTCATATTTTTTTTACTGGTAGTAGATAGTCCTGTTTGTTGGGCAGCCGAAACGGCAGTTCCTGAACCGGGTATCGGCGCTGGACAAGTGATGACAGTGCTTGGCGGGTTGGCGTTTGTATTGGCGCTGGTGTTTGGTTGTGGCTGGTTGGTAAAACGTTTCAGCGGCATGACCTCCACGCATGGCGGAGCTATCAAGGTGGTTTCCGTGTTACCTGTCGGCACTCGTGAACGTTTGGCGCTGGTGGAAGTGGGCGGTCAACAGTTACTACTGGGTGTTACCGCGCAACAAATTACCACCCTACATACCTTCGATGAACCTGTGGTTGATGCCACAGAAACAAAAAATAAGTCTGAGTTTGCACAGAAATTGCATCAGATGATGTCACGAAGCTAATTTAACGCAAAAGTAACATTTTTTTGGTGCCTATGTTTAAACCCTTTCACGTAAAACGGGATCTTTCGGTTAGTGTGTTGTTGCAACAGACCGGGCGCGGTTTGACCCTGATAATTCCTCTGCTGCTATTGATGGTCGCTCCACAGGCGATGGCTGAAAATGCCCTTGGTATTCCGGCGCTCACCCTCACCACCAATGAGGATGGCTCGCAGCAATATACCGTAACGCTGCAAATCCTGTTCTTGATGACGGCACTGACGTTACTGCCAGCGTTGCTCATGATGATGACCTCCTTCACGCGCATTATCATCGTCTTCTCGATTCTGCGCCAGGCGCTAGGCTTGCAGCAAACGCCATCCAACCAGATTCTGTTGGGACTTGCGCTATTTCTGACTTTTTTCATCATGACGCCGGTTTTTAACACCGCCAATGAAACGGCTCTGCAACCCTATCTCAGTGGTGAGCTGGCACCCATGGAAGCTGTTGATGCCGCGTCCAAACCGTTCCGTGAATTTATGCTGGCGCAGACACGGGAAACTGATCTGGCGATGTTTTCACGTATTGCCGATACCGACGAGTTTGAGACACCCGATGATATACCCTTCTCGATTCTGGTGCCGGCTTTTGTCACCAGTGAACTTAAGACCGCCTTCCAGATTGGTTTCATGGTATTCATCCCCTTTCTGGTGCTTGACTTGGTTGTGGCCAGTGTGCTGATGGCGATGGGTATGATGATGATGTCACCAGTGATTATCTCGCTGCCCTTTAAAATCATGTTGTTTGTCTTGGTGGATGGCTGGGCGTTGATTATTGGCTCATTAGCCGCCAGTTACGGGATTTGATCATGACCACCGCCGTTCAGAAAGGGGGAAACCTATGACTCCAGAAGTTGCTGCGGGTTTATTTGGTGATGCCCTGTATCTAGTGATTGTGATGGTGTTGGTGTTGGTACTGCCTAGTTTGTTGGTGGGTCTGATTATTAGTACCTTTCAGGCGGCGACACAAATTAACGAACAGACGCTGAGTTTTCTGCCTCGCCTGTTGATGACGTTGATTTCTATTATGATGGCAGGCCCCTGGATGATTCGAGAACTGATGGATTTTATGACCCGTTTGATGACCGATGTGCCGAACATTATTGGTTAGAGACCTTTGTACAAGACACATGACGAATAAAAATGGTTAAAATCTTCCTGATTTTCGTTGCAAAACTTGCCAATAGCGCACTATTGCCTGCGTTTTCCGCCTCAATCAAAAAAAATTTATCTTATTTTTCTTTCGCCCCTGCTTTATACAAAGGTCTCAAATGATTTCGGTTGCTCACTCGAATTGTCATTTCAAGCAACGGGAGAAACCCTGCTGTTCGAAGGATAAAAGATTGCTCGCCCGCGTTCGGAATATCAGGAGTGTGGGGCAATGCTAGACCTGCCCGTCAATGAATTAACGTCCATGATGGCGGGGTTTCTCTGGCCGTTGTTTCGTATTGCGGCGTTTTTTATGTTTATGCCGATCATTTCTTCGCAGCTGATACCTACCCGTGTCCGAATGGGGTTAGCGGTGTTGCTGACATTTACGGTGGCACCGTTACTACCCGCCATGCCGGTCATTGATGGCTTGTCCTTTGAGATCTATGTGTTGATCGGCCAGCAGTTGCTGATTGGTTTCAGCATGGCGTTTATCTTCCAGATGTTTTTTCAAATTTTTGTACTGGTGGGTCAGATTATCGCCATGCAAATGGGGCTGGGTTTTGCTTCCATGATGGATCCGGTTAATGGCGTGTCGGTGGCGATACTCAGTCAGTTTTATACGATGCTGGTGATGCTGATGTTTGTTTGCATGAACGGCCATCTGGTGGTCATTGAAGTGTTTATCGAAAGCTTTAAAACAATGCCTGTCGGAGGAGTAATTCTTGAAGCCGGTGTTTTCATGCAGTTGGTGAAGTGGGCGTCGTGGATGTTCGGCAGTGCGCTAGTGATTGCCTTACCTGCCGTCTGTGCGTTGTTGGTGGTTAACTTTGCCTTTGGCATTATGAACCGTGCTGCGCCACAGCTGAATGTGTTTGCGCTGGGTTTCCCGATCTCGATGCTGACGGGCTTGATAATTGTATTTGTTACCTTGACCCGTTTTGTGCCTCAATTCGACAAATTAGCGGAGCAGAGTCTGATGATGATGCGCTCGCTGCTGGGGCTATGAAAAATGTATTATCCTCGATTACAGTATCAGCTTCGTGCTCAAATACCCGATACAGCGGGGCAGGCTCTCCTCATGTATCTTATATACATTCCGGTTCGTGGTTTTGATTTCCTGCGTCTCTTTTATGCCCGCATGGATACTAGCTCCTGCGTCCATGCAGTTATGCGTGCGCTGGTTACTCTTGCTTTGCCTTTGCCTTTGCCTTTGCCCTTGCCCTTCGGGACAGCCTTTGGCTGTTGTCTCCGCTATGCTCCGGCTTCTTGTCCTCACGAAAATGTCACGATGTTTAAAAAGTCCCGAACTGCTCTGTGGGTTCAAGGAGTCCTAAATGTCTGAATCAGACAGCGGTCAGGAAAAAACCGAAGAGGCGACCCCCAAACGCCTACAGGATGCCAAGGACAAAGGGGATATTCCACGCTCGAAGGAGCTTAACACCACGGCGATTCTGCTGGGCGGCGTTGGTGCCTTGATTGCGTATGGAGACAGTATTGCTGCGGGTCTGTCGGGCATGATGAGCGCTAATTTCCAGTTTTCACGTGATGATATTTTTGATACGAAAACCATGTTGATCAATCTAGGCCAATCGCTGGCTGAAAGCATGATGGTTTTTATTCCCTTTTTTATCGTGGTGGGACTGGCCGCTATTATCGGTCCGATCGCTTTGGGGGGCTGGATCATGTCCGGTAAATCCCTCGCACCTAAAGCGGAGCGTATCAGTCCGCTGGCAGGCATCAAGCGTATGTTTGCCAAACGCGCCATGATGGAGCTGGTTAAAACCATCGCCAAACTCATATTGGTGGGGACCTTGTCGGTCATGATCCTGGATTTTATGACTGCGGATATTCTCGCCCTTGTCAAAATGGACACCGTTCCAGCCATGGCTAATACCTTACGAATTGTCGGCTGGGCTGTGCTGGGCATGAGTGCCACGATGATTCTGATCGCCGCGATTGATGTGCCGTTTCAGATTAGCAGTCATGCCAAGAAGCTGAAAATGACCATGCAAGAAGTCAAAGATGAAATGAAAAACACCGAGGGTAAGCCTGAGGTAAAACAGCGCATTCGCCAATTACAATATGACATGGCGCAGGGTCGTATGATGTCTTCGGTACCCGAAGCTGATGTGGTGATTACCAACCCCGAGCATTACGCCGTGGCGTTGAAGTATAACTCCGAAAATATGGGCGCGCCGTTGCTGGTGGCCAAAGGTGCTGATCAAATCGCCTTCAAAATTCGGGAAATCGCCAAGGCTCATGAAATCCCCATCTTAGAAGCACCACCGCTGGCGCGGGCGGTGTTCTACAGCACTGAACTGGAGCAGGAGATTCCGGCGGGTTTGTATGTGGCTGTGGCGCAGGTGCTGGCCTATATCTTCCAGCTACAGAGCTTCAAAAAACGCAAAGGGCCTCGCCCTGGGCCAATGCCTGATCTGCCAATTCCTGACGAATTGATACGGGATGAGTAGAATTATCAATTAGAGCTCCTTGGGTGGTATCAAGAAGAGAATACGCAGAGCTTTCTTTTTTGTGTGTGATTGAGGCTTAGGGTAGTTATTGCAAAAAGATATATAAAAAGAGTATCTCCATCGTAATACCTATAAGTGTGAATAAAGATAATTGATGAATATCAATTTACCCACCAATTAAAGGGGGATTATCTTGTGTGGCATGAAGATAAGGGTGGATTTCCTGAAAAATGGCGTTTATTCTTCGTATTCCCAGATTTTGACTGGGCACTATCAGTAACTGAATTCGATGGGCAGCTTTACACTAGAAACAAAAACACACGTTTAGCGCCTAAAGACATGACCACCTATATCCACCCTATAAAATAGAGGAAATTTAAATGGGAAATCGCGTATCTGTATTAACTAGTCGCCATGAAGCTCTTGGCGCAACTATGGCTGATTGGAACGACATGGGCGTAGCTTGGACTTATGCTACTGATCCTGACAAAGAAGCTGATGCTTGTCGTAACGCTGCTGCTCTGATCGATCTTTCTGGTTTGCGTCGCGAACACGTTAAAGGCCCAGACGCTGCTGCAGTTGTTGACTATTTGCTGCCACGTAACATGGACGTTATCTACAATGGTAAATC
>Ga0105356_10003339_pt1 | contig 15806 bp, 16 predicted proteins | sample GOMGulsemesocosm_3_FD_83502 | JGI IMG/M metagenome (GOLD analysis project Ga0105356, IMG submission 83502) | Methane-oxidizing microbial communities from mesocosms in the Gulf of Mexico - GOM9D Gulf of Mexico | ecosystem: Environmental > Aquatic > Marine > Cold seeps | place: Gulf of Mexico...
CTCCTTTAAAGGCATGAAGTTTCTTGAAGCTTTTACAACAAAGTCGCAACTCTCTATATTTTGACATAACAGCTAAGAAACACATGAAAATATTCCTTTTTTTAGTTCTTCTTTGTCCTTTTTGCCATACTCAAAACAGCTTCGAGGACTTAATTTCTGCCTCGGAATGCGACCATAAAAAGGACATCATTAGAAATCAGAATCCTAGAGATATCGATCTATAGTCTCTGTAAGAAAATTCTCCAAAAGATATGAAAAGAAGTGACTTTTATACACAATACCATTATAAGCAATTAAAGAATGAAAAAAAAAATTAAATATATGAGAGGGTTTACAACCGCGATTTTTTTGATCACTATGATACTCGCTAATGCTCAAAATAGAAGTGTTATGACAATAGGAGAAAGTATCAGTCTATCTTCAAAGGTATTAGATGAAAATAGAGACTTATATATTTCTCTACCATTAAATTATAATAGAAACATCCAAAGTTATCCAATTATAATAGTGATGGATGGCGAATATTTATTCGAAATCACAAATGCCATTGTAAAGATTAAGACTTCTAGAAACGAGATGCCCGAAAGTATTATTGTGGGAATTCCAAATAATACAGGGAAACGATCTGACATGGCTCTACAGTTAAGCAAAAAAGATGGTCGGAAATTTTTCGGTAATTCTGGAGGTAAAACAAAAGCATATTTAGAATTTTTCAAAAAAGAACTCTTCCCTTTCCTTGAAAAGAATTTCAGAATCAATTCCCACAAGACCATTATTGGTATGTCTCCAAGCTTTGGCCCAGTCTTGGAGTCATTTTGGAACCAACCAGATTTGTTTAATGCTTATATCGTGCTTGCGGCTGAATTATCCTTAACCACAATTTCCGGTGAAACTGTAGCAGAAAAACTTCTAACTTCTATTCAAGATAAGCTTCACCCTCAGGCCTCTATTTACATTGGTAAGGCAGGTAAAGACCTATTAAGAAGACCCGCTGAAGAAGCTAAAACTTTCATTGAACTCAATAAAAAATTGAAGTCATACTCGAATCCAAAAATTGATTATAAAATTGAAATTCTTGAAAACGAAGACCATTACGGCATGTCCATTTCAGGCATTCAACGAGGCTTAGCCACGATTTATGCTCCTGAAGTTTGGAACATACCATATAGAGCATTTTGGAGTTCCAATAATCCAGCAACGGCACTTAAATCATTTTATATGAAGCTCTCCAAAAGATATGGTTTTCAAATCATTCCGCTTGAAGACTCATTTTACGCTTCACAAACCTTGTTGGGTACTATAAGGAGATTGAAAAGACAAGGCCGAATGAAAGCATTAGGAGATATCCTAAAATTGGCGAATGAATATTATCCAAATTCCAAGAGGATAAATGATTTGATATCCAGAAACAATTAAAACCAGCTGTAACAAAAAATAATGATATTAAAATGACTGTTAGGCCCATTTAGATAAAATATCAAACTAGATTAAACCGTGAATTACAAGAAACTCATTATCTTCATTTTTATATTATTGGAAATAATAAGTTCTACCCTTATCTTTTTTATTTTTCGAATATTCTTAAAAAAATACTCTGACTTTTTTCCTAATGATCTTTTAGTTGGCGTTGCGATTTATATCGGAATACTATTTTTTCTAAACCTATTGGTTTTAGGCGCATTTACATTATTAAACAAAAAAATGACTAAAGAGCAATTCAATTATCATACATCAATAAACTATCTTATTATCGGGATAGCAATCTCTTTAGTTTTTTTATTCATAGTAAATGTTATATTGAAACCGAACTTCACTTCTACTACTGAATTTATTATTGTCCTTATTTCTTATCTATTTCCTTTATTGCTTTTTAACTATGGATTAAGAAAAAGATAACAGTGCCTAATAAGTCGCAAAATCAACTCAAACCCCTTGACTGTAAAGACATTATAACTACAGCTGCTATTTCTACACCAGGCTATTTTCTAATTGATTTTATTAATAAAAAAGTTATAAATAAAGACCATTCTATTAAGGGAAAACAAAAAACCATTTTTTTACCCTATTTCCAGCATTTTAACGCAACCATTTCCTAAAACTTACATCTTAGAGGAAACAACTCTTATGAAACCCCTCATTTATCTACTTCTACTCTCATTATGTGTTTACACCTGTAGTTCGGACGACTCGAATATGAACGAAGGTGACTATTTGGTATTTGGTCATTTTTACGGCATGTGTGTCGGTGATGGCTGCGTATCGACCTATAAATTAACGGACGATGCCTTATTCAAAGATTTAAATCATAATTATTCGGGAACAGACTTCGATTTTGAGACCATGTCACCTGCCTCATTTGAATCCGTTAAAGATCTTATGGAACATATCCCTTCAGCGCTTTTAAATGAAAACGAAGCTATTATCGGATGTCCAGACTGTGCCGATCAGGGTGGGCTTTTAATTCAATACTCAAAAAACGGAAGATTAAAAAGTTGGCGTATGGATCAAAATAAAAATAATGTCCCAAACTATTTACACAGTTTCATTGATAAGGTTAATGCTAAAATAAATCTGATTAATAATTAATCTATTCACTGATTAGCCCATCCATAAAAGCATTAAACTCCGTTTTAAAACGCTTGTATTTATCACCGGTGGCCGGACCATTAAAGCCCGTATGTATTTTACGTACAGCCCCCTGTTTGTCAATATAAATAGTTGTAGGATACGATAGTACATGATTTAACATCGGTAGTTTTTCCTGAGCCTTTTCCTTGCTATTTGTCCCATATTGCGCCAAGAGAATAGGATATTCAATCCCTACCCTATCTTTCATTCTTGTGATTCGTTGCAATGCTTTCGTTTCGGTTTTAGCGTTTTCAAAAGCCAGGGCAACAATCTCAATACCTCGGTGTTTATTGGCCTCATAAAATTTCGAATAAAATTTACTCTCATCCAGACAATTAGGACAATAGGATCCCATGGCTTGAACCAATACGACTTTGTTTTTAAATCTTTCATCTCCAAGAGACACCATATTTCCATCGAGATCAGGAAAGGAAAATGCGAGTCTCTCATAGCCTTCCTTTAAAAAGGTTAAACTATCGGCATCAGGCAGTTGGTAAGTCGGATTGCGTTTAGCAATAAAAGGTTCCTTAAAATGATTTCCAGAATAAAACATACCTGTCATCGTAGAATCGGTCAATGTTGCTTTAAACAGAAACGCATGTGCCCCGTCAAAAGTTGACAATTTCATTTGATTTCCATCAATGACACCCTCCAGAAATCTATAATCGCCAGTTGTCGTTTCAATAGTACCCCGTACAAAATTATCGGCTTGTTCAAAAACACCTTTCGCAATGTATCTATCGCTAGCAATGGTATCACTAAATACCATTTCCCAGGAGCCATTTAAATTATAAGGCAGCCGTTTGGTATCAAAATCAAATCGTTTATCATTATTGTATTCGGCGTAAAAGGGAACAATGCGGTTCCTACTTTCTTCAAAAAACTTACCTTTTAAATCATCACCATCAAAGACACCTGCAAAATAGGTTTCAAAATAGGGCATCATGATAAATACAGAATCATTTCTATACACAATTTCATCGACTTCTATAAGCTCATCGGCATTGGTTATTATTAATTTCTGAGCAGAAAGCACTTCAATACTAAAAGGCAACTTTTCATTATCCATAAGCTCAAAAACACCTCTATAATCACCGACTTTTAATGTTTTATTCTCCGTTTTATTTTCACATGAGAACAGGGCGATTGCCAATAATAATAGTATCGATTTTTGCATAATTTGATATTGATTTATAGCTCTTCGAATAAACGACAAAATCCTTAGATAAAAAAACGGATTCATTTTCGAGATCAAGGAAATATTCACAGATATATTCAGGTGATTTCCATTCGCTTATACAACTGTTCATCAACCGCCTTTAGTTTTGATTTTCATTGATTAACACTGATAAAAAATGAAAAAAATTATGTAGGTTTGCCACTTGATGTAAAAAGAATATAATGAAGATATCATACAATTGGTTAAAGCAATTTATAAACATTGATTGGGACGCAAAAAAAACTGGTGAACTCCTTACTGACCTTGGTTTGGAAGTTGAAGGCATAGAATCCTACCAATCTGTTAAAGGTGGCTTGGAAGGCATTGTAGTTGGAGAGGTATTAACCTGTGAGCAACACCCTAATGCCGATCGATTAAAAGTGACCACTGTCAATATAGGCGAAGAACAAGCTTTAAAGATTGTTTGTGGAGCGCCGAATGTAGCTGCAGGACAAAAAGTACCTGTTGCGACTATTGGAACAACCTTATATACTGAAGATGGGGAGTCTTGGACCATTAAAAAAGGTAAAATTCGCGGTGAGGAAAGTCATGGAATGATTTGTGCCGAAGACGAGCTTGGTCTTGGAAAATCCCATGATGGTATTATGGTTTTGGATAAAGGTATTAAAGTTGGAACGCCGGCGGCTACTATTTTTAATATCGAAAACGATCATGTTTTTGAAATTGGATTAACGCCAAATAGAGCTGATGCCATGAGTCATTTTGGAACAGCAAGAGATTTAAAAGCAGGATTACTTCAAAAAGATGTGAATGTAGAGCTCATCACACCTATGGTGAGTGCTTTTCATGTTGAAAACAGAATTTTCAAGATTGATGTCGACGTAAAAAATAAAGCTCTAGCACCGCGTTATTGTGGGGTTAGCTTGACAGGACTTAAGGTTGGTGATTCTCCAGAATGGTTACAGCACCGTTTAAAAGCCATTGGACTTACGCCATTAAATAATATTGTTGATGCTACCAATTATGTGTTGCATGAACTCGGTCAACCATTACACGCCTTTGATGCCGCAAAAATTATAGGCCAGAAAATTGAAGTCAAAACTGTTGAAGCTGGTACTAAATTTACAACCCTTGATGGTATTGAACGTGAGCTTCATGAAGACGATTTAATGATTTGCGATGCCGAAAAACCAATGTGTATTGCGGGTGTATTTGGAGGTATGCATTCAGGAGTTACTGAAGGAACCACCAGTATATTCCTTGAAAGTGCTTATTTCAATCCCGTAAGTGTTCGTAAAACGGCTAAGCGTCATGGATTAAATACGGACGCCTCATTTAGATTTGAGCGTGGTATAGATCCAAACATTACAAAATATGCCTTAAAACGCGCTGCTTTATTGATTCAGGAAATTGCCGGTGGTGAAATTACTAGCGATATCAGTGATGCCTATCCCGTTAAAATTGAAGATTTTCAAGTCAGATTGAGTTTCGAAAATGCTAAAAACCTTATTGGTGAAGAAATTCCTAGAGAAATAATAAAGCGTATTTTAACCTCTCTGGAAATAAAAGTGAACAACGTAACAGAAACAGGTTTGGGCCTAACGGTTCCTGCATACAGAAATGATGTGCAACGTGAAGCTGATGTGATTGAAGAAGTTTTACGTGTATATGGCTATAACAATATCAAAACCACCGAAAAATTAAACGCATCGATTTCAAATTCCTCGCGTTTTGAAGATCATAAAGTGCAAAATGTTGTTGGAAACCAACTCGTTTCTCAAGGTTTTTATGAAATCATGGCGAATTCATTAACCTCTCCTGATTATATTGCATTCAGTGAGCAACTCAAAGAAGAGCACAATGTAGTCATGCTTAATCCTTTAAGTAATGACTTATCTGTTTTGAGACAATCGATGTTATTTTCTGGACTTGAAGCAATTGCTTATAATAACAATAGACGTCAAAGTGATTTAAAACTGTTTGAATTTGGAAAAACCTATCATTCCTATGGTGATACCAGGGAAGAATACAAACACCTCACTTTATTAGTCACTGGAAATAAAACTGGAGAGCGTTGGAATTCTACACAACAGCCAAGCGATTTCTTTTACCTGAAAGGAACTGTTACTAGTATTTTTGACCGTCTAGGAATTAATCGTCTCAAGGCGAGTCCTATAAAAAATGACGTATTTAGCGAAGGCCTCTGTCTGAGCTTAGGTAAAACAAAGCTTGTAGAATTTGGGATCATTAAAAAGAAAGTATTGAAAGGCTTTGGGATCTCTCAAGATGTATTATTCGCCGATTTTAATTGGGATAATGTTCTAGAAGTTGCCAAGCGCAATTCAATTAAATTTAAAGACATTCCTAAATACCCAAAAGTTCGTCGCGATTTTGCATTATTATTAGACGACAGTGTCACTTTCGAATCTATTTATAGTATTGCAAAGCAAAGTGAAAAACAGCTTTTAAAAGACATTAACTTGTTTGATGTGTATCAAGGTAAAAATTTACCTCAAGGCAAAAAGAGTTATGCTGTTAGCTTTACTTTACAAGACGAACACAAAACACTGACTGACAAGCAAATTGATAAAATCATGAACAAATTACAAGTCAATTTTGAAAAGCAACTCGGTGCCGAATTAAGATAAATCTATGCGACCTACTATTCTGTTTTTCCTATTCATTTTTGCTTTTGGGATTTCGACTACAAATGCACAGGAATTAGGATATGTTAAGCCCAGTGATACAGGAAGCACCTTGCAATTGCTTCGTTATGATTTAAAAACAGCCATTCATAGTATAAAGTACTCATTTACAAGGCCTTTACATTGGAAACAAAAGGATTATGTAACTCTTGGTACCTTATTAGTCGGTACAGTCGCTCTATCGGCAATTGATGATGAAGCCCATACTTTTTTTGCAAGGCAAGAATCGAATGTTCCAAATATCATCAAAGACTTTGGCTGGTATTTTGGTAATCCTCAAAATTACTTTACGGCAAGTGCTGGTATTTATGGTTTTGGATTGTTTACTAAAAATGAAAAAATAAGAAAAACCGGAATTCTAATCATATCGGCTTCATTTACATCTGGACTACTACAAAGTATAGGGAAAAATGCTATTGGCAGAGCACGGCCTACAGCAGATATTGGTAGTGGTTCTTTCGACCCTTTTTCAAAGGCTTCAAAATATCACTCTTTTCCTTCCGGACATACAGTACTCTCCATAACCATGGCGCATTCAATCGCCAAGCAATTTGACAATACCTGGTCAAAAATAGCTGTGTATTCTCTAGGATCCATCGCTCCTATCTCGAGGCTATTAGATGGCGCCCATTGGCTTACCGATGTAGCTTTTAGTACGGCCCTAAGTATTATTGTGGTTGATGGAATTGACAAATTCCTCTTTAATTCGAAGGCCTATAACTATCCTAAAAAAGAGAAAACCATCTCCTGGAATTTTAAATTCAGTTCAAATCAAATTGGTGTCGTGGGAACCTTTTAGAACTCAAAGAAACTAAAACTAAGGAAAGAACCTAAAAGAGAAAAAAGACTGCTGTTGGATAAACCATCCCTTGTTAATCTTATTTGGAATCTAAACATCCAATATCATTACTCTCTTATTTTATTATAGCGTTTCATAATTCTTATGACTTCCTCAATTGGTAGTGCTTCAATAGTATGACCATCACGCCCTATCATAGTTTCTGCCGCGAATAAAGAATTCAAAATAGCCTCTTCGGTTGCTTCAATCGTGGCTAGAAATAAAGGTGAAATCTCCTCATTTCGCAATTCCCTCTTTTTATTAAATAATGATTCTGAACTATTGGCTATTAAATTATCTTTTGCTGTAGACAGCGCAATGACATAGTCACCACTCCCGTTGGAAGCGATGCCCCCTGTTTTTGCTAAGCCCATCATGGCTCGTTTTGCTAGGCGTTCCAGATTTCTAGATCCCAAAGGCGCGTCTGTAATTACGACCATCATGCATGAACCATCGGCATCATTTAAAATTTTATCCCGATAAGGATATTTATTTAATTCTTTAGCTATAGGAACCCCATTGATTTCAAGAACGCCACCAAAATTTGTTTGTACAAGAACCCCAAGTGTATATCCTCCTAATGATTGAGGTATAACACGAGACGCCGTTCCTATTCCTCCTTTATATCCAAAACAAACCGTACCCGTTCCCGCACCGATATTACCTTCTTTTACAAGGCCTTTATCCGCATTTTTTATGGCGTTTAAAACATGTTTCTGATTTATATGCCGTCCTCTAATATCATTCAACCAACCATCATTGGTTTCTCCAACTACCGAATTTACGGATCTTACCTCTGCGTTCTCAGGCTGGTCTAAAGTATAACTTATCAAGGCCTCAGAAGCCGCTGGTACACTCAAAGTATTTGTTAATATAATAGGAGTTTCTATATTTCCTAGCTCCTTTACCTGACTGTAACCTGCCAATTTTCCATAACCATTTCCTATATATATGGCTGCTGGCACCTTCAATTGATACAAATTTTCACCATGAGGTAAAATAGCGGTGACACCACTGCGGATACTATCGCCATTTATCACCGTCTCGTGGCCTACAGTAACCCCAGAAACATCTGTAATTGCATTCAATGCTCCTGTTTGTAATACACCTATCTCAACACCGTAATCCCGAAGTCTTTTGTTTTGAGAAAATCCTTGTAATGTAATCATAATTAGAATGAGGCTTATTAGGTTTTGTTTATTCATAGCATAGTTATTAGAGTCGTTTCAATTCAAAATCAAATCTGATTAATTGTCCGCCACTTTTCGTCTGGCAATATCAATCATAGCCACTGCTCTATCTATAGTTTCTAATTTCGTTCTGAATGAAAGTATGGCCATCCTGATTACGAACTTGCCTCTTATTTTAGTAGAACTCAGAAATATTTCACCATCGTTGTGAATTTCTTGCATCAATTTATCATTAAACACATTCTCATCTTCCTTTTCTGAAGGATACCAAAAATAACTTACTGATAAATCTGGTTCAGGTCCCAATTCAAATCCAATCTTTTTTAAGGAGACTCTAAAATAGGTCGTTAATAATATTTTTTCTTCGAGACAAGCTATAAAGGGTTCGATCCCGTGTAATTGTAGAGGAAGCCACAACCGCAGACTTCTAAAAGGTTTTGTGAGTTCTGGAGAGACATCGGCTGGGTTTACGGGGATATTATCGGCTACAGTGGCGTCTTGCATATAACTGGCCCGATAATGATTAGAATGATATACTGACTCCTTATCTTTTACCAATACAGCTCCTAATCCGTAAGGCAAAAACAGTCCCTTATGTGGATCGATCACCAAAGAATCAGCGAGTTCAATACCTTTAAATTTGGCTTTTTTTGCCTCTGTCAAAATAAAGAACCCACCATAAGCACCATCAATATGATACCATAAATTATGCTCTTCGGCAATTTCTCCTATGGATTGCAAAGGGTCTACTGCCCCGGTATCAGTTGTGCCAGCAGAGGCGATCACCAAAAACGGATTCAAGCCATTACGCTTATCATTATTTATTTTAGTCTGCAAATCAGCTGTGATAATTCGTGAAAACTCATCGAGCTCAACGTGCCTTATTATCACATCTTCTAAACCGATAATTCGCAGTGCTTTATTAATACAATGATGGACTTGCGGACTCACATAAATAACGCTTTTTTCTATTTTAGAGTTCTTTATCCCATGTTTATCACGTGCTGCAGTAAGTGCTATTAAAGTTGCGATAGAGCCTCCAGAAGTCAAGTTGCCGATAGCAGATTTCGGAAAACCGAATATTGATTTCATCCAATTCAGTAATTCGTGTTCTATAGCAACTCCTCCAGGACAAGAAAAATACATGCCTGTATATTCGTTGGTAATATCTACAAGATAATCGGCCAATGCCGAAGTATAAATACCGCCACCAGGGATATAGCCCAAATGTCCTCCCGATGCTGCATTGATCCCTTTAGTCGCTACCTCATCGGCATAGAGCTTTAGGATATCATCCATGGTTTTTTTCTGATTGTTTATCGCGAAGGCATTCGCCGTTTCGCTTTCACTGGAAAATGCATCAACCTCAGCAATGGTATTTATAAATTGATTGGTATAGGCATTTACTTTTTCTAAATATGCGTTGCGCTCAGATTCCTTAGGTTCCAAATTTTCAGATATGGCCTGCAGGGCAAGGATACGGTTTTTAAGATCGCTCACTGGAGTTGGTTTTTTTTGTTAAAAATTATCATTGTCCAATATAAGTTTATATATGAACTCTTATCAGAAAAAAGATCAAGACTACCTTCTGAATTCAAGATTAAAAATACGCAAATTTGATTTAGTTTTTTCGTATCTTTAAAAGACAACTTTATACGTCACAATTATGGAATCACAATACATAAAAATATTTACAGGAAATTTTCTCATAGTACAACAAATCGCAAGCCTACTTCAAGAGATAGGGATTTTACCTATCACTAAGGACGAATCGGAATCTGGACGCTTAGCGGGATTTGGATCTTCAATTCAAGGCCAGCAAGAATTATATGTCCATAAAGATGAACTAGACAAAGCGGTTCCTGTTGTACAAGGTACTATTGCTAAAATAGATATGTAGAGCAACAGGACTCTTCATTAATTAAGATCAATCTCTAACACATCATATGAATTCCCATATCGGTTAAGGAATTAATTGTCAGCATCAGAATGTCTTTTTATTGGCCTGGGTTCACATTTATCCGTCTTTCAGTTTCAAGCTGCTAAAATCCTCGCGTTTTATTTGTTTTTTCGTATCTTTAAGAGACAACCGTAAAACTGTTTAGTTATGGAAACGCATTACACCAATATTTATACAGGAAGTTTTATCATTGCACAACGCATTCAATCAAACTTAGAGGATATCGGTATCGAACCCATTTTAAAAGATGACTATAAAATTGGGTTACGGGCAGTTTTAGTCACTGATTACCCTAGATTAATAGAAGTCTTCGTTCATAATGACGAACTTGAAAAGGCAGTGCCCGTAGTAGAAAACACATTAGCAGAACTAAAAGCATAAAAAAAAGATTGTTTTAAAAAACAAAGTTAAACCTCCTATCGGCCTTGTCGAAACATGTCTTTGTATTAATAATTAAAACTGGTTTCGACAGGCTCAACCTGACAGATCAAACTACTGTATTTTTTAAAACAATCTTTTCACTAATTTATTAAAACCTATGCCTTAACAGCATACATTTTTTGTCTTAATTCCTTGATCTTAGAATCCTGCATATACTCATCAAAAGTCGTATATCTATCAATGATTCCATTAGGAGTTAATTCTATCACACGGGTTGCAACTGTTTGTGCAAATTCATGATCATGTGTAGAAAACAAAACGGTTCCTTTAAAGTTTTTTAAGGAGTTGTTAAAGGCGGTAATACTTTCTAAATCTAAGTGATTCGTAGGTTCATCAAGCATTAACACATTAGCACGAGTCATCATCATTCGTGATAACATACAACGCACTTTTTCTCCACCTGATAATACATTTGATGTTTTTAAGGCTTCTTCTCCACTAAAAATCATCTTTCCAAGAAAACCACGAACATAAACTTCTTCACGTTCTTCTTCTGTAGTCGCCCATTGACGTAACCAATCGACTAAACTTAAAGAATTATTAAAAAAGGAGCTATTGTCTAGAGGTAGATAAGACTGAGAGGTTGTAACTCCCCAGGCAAATTTCCCAGCATCAGCAGATTCCTGACCATTTATGATTTGATAAAAAGCTGTGGTGGCACGAGAATCTCTAGAAAACACGACTACTTTATCTCCTTTATTAAGGTTTAAATCTATATCTTGAAATAAAGTTTCTCCATCAATAGAGGCCGCTAAGCCTTCAACGTTTAATATTTGATCACCCGCTTCTCTATCTCTTTCAAAAATTATCGCTGGATAGCGACGACTTGAAGGTTTTATTTTTTCAATATCAAGCTTGTCAATCATCTTTTTTCTACTTGTAGCCTGCTTACTTTTTGCCATATTCGCAGAAAAACGACGTATAAACTCTTCCAATTCCTTCTTTTTATCTTCAGCCTTCTTATTTTGTTGAGCACGTTGACGGGCCGCTAATTGAGAGGACTCGTACCAAAAGGTATAGTTTCCAGAGTAATGGTTAATTTTACTAAAATCAATATCAGAGATATGGGTACAAACGGCATCAAGAAAGTGTCTATCGTGAGAAACTACAATAACACAGTTATCATAATTGGCTAAAAAGTGCTCTAACCAAGAGATGGTTTCATAATCCAAATCATTGGTAGGCTCATCCATAATTAGAACATCAGGGCTTCCAAATAGTGCTTGTGCTAATAATACTCGCACTTTTTGCTTACCATCTAAATCAGCCATTAAGGTATAATGTAATTCCTCCTTAATTCCTAAGTTAGATAACATTGCTGCAGCATCGCTATCTGCATTCCATCCATTCATTTCTTCAAACTGAACTTGAAGCTCTCCAATTTTCTCAGCATTTTCATCCGTATAATCGGCATACAATGCATCAATTTCCGATTTAATTTTAAATAATGGTTTATTTCCACGCAATATAGTTTCCAAAACAGGATGCTCATCATAAAGACTATGATCTTGCTCAAAAACAGACATACGTTTACCGGATTCTAAATGCACATGACCCGAAGTTGGATCTTGTTTACCTGCAAGAATTTTTAAAAAGGTAGATTTACCAGAACCATTGGCTCCAATAATCCCATAGCAATTACCATTATGAAACGTTGTATTGACTTCATCAAAAAGAATACGCTTACCAAATTGCACAGATAGGTTAGAAACTGATAACATTATTTTATTTTATTTAAATTTGCGGCAAAAGTAGAGAAATCAATCCATTCGACCAATTAAATAGTATTGATTATAACATTTAACAACGCCTTAACAAGAGTTTTAGTATGCAAAACATACTTTTGTATAGAATATAGCATTAACCCAAATTGCATGCTGTAAAATTTACGATGAAGCAAATAGTAGTACTTATATTAATAATGACATCTTTCTTTGGCTGTGGTCCTGCAGAAAACAGCTGTGGACAGGCTTATATTGGTGGGGAAATCATTAATCCAAACAATGATTACTTAGTGCTTTATAGGGATAATTCTCCTATTGACTCCGTTTATTTAGATGAAAACAATAGATTCTCATATACTATTGAAAGTTTAAATCCGGGACTACACACTTTCGTCCATGGCGGTGAGTATCAAATTGTAATCATTGAACCTAGTGACAGCTTGATGTTAAGGCTTAATACTATTGATTTCGATGAGTCTTTAGTGTTTTCGGGACGTGGTGCTAAAAAAAATAATTATCTCATTAATTTATTTTTATCCCTAGAAAAAGAAGAAGGTAGCATTTTTAAATACTCAAAATTGAATCCTGAACTATTCCAACAAAAGGTGGATTCAATTAAAGATAAGCATTATAAATCATTAGAAAAATTCAACCAACGTTTTGCACCTTCAGACTTATTTAAAACAGTGAGTTCAGTGGGTATTAACTACAGTTATTTTACCCACAAAGAATTATATCCATATAGACACTTTGGGATCAACAGAGAAGTCAAAAGAGATTCCTTACCTAAAGGCTATTATGATTTCAGATCAGAAATTAATTATGACGATGAGGCCTTAAAAGATTTTGCTCCCTATTATAATTTCTTATTTCCTCATTTCAACAATCTCGCTACTGAAAAATATTTTGAGAATACTTCAAAAAAGCATGGTGACAAAAATTCAAATGAATTTAATCCCATTAATTTTGAAAATACTTCGATTAGATATGTAGACCGATATTCCATTGAATTTAATGTAAGTAAGATTGAACTCATTGATAGTTTGGTTCATAATGAGGTCATAAAAAATATTCTGCTAAAATATTCCACACGTAATTTTTTATCGCACAGCACGTCTTATGAAGATTCTGATACCTTATATAATTTGTACTTGAGAAAAAACACAAGTGAAGATAATGAACATTACATCACAAGTCTGTATAATACTTTAAAGAAGTTACAATCGGGTAATAGGCTTCCGGAGGTAGAATTATTAAACCATAAAAATCAAATAAGTACTATCAATTCGGTGTCGGCAAAGGCAACGGTATTGTATTTTTGGAGTCATATAAATAGATACCATTTTAAAAACAGTCATAAGAAGGTAAAACAACTTAAGGCCGCTTATCCTGACATTGATTTTATTTCTATAAATATAAACTCCAACAATGCTTCTGTTTGGCAGCGTATATTAAAACAAAATCACATAGACATCAAGGATGAATACAGGTTCAAAAATCCTCAGGCCGCTAAAAAATTATTAGCTATTCAATATATTAATAAAGTTATTGTCGTCGATAATAACAAAACCATTGTATCGTCTAATGCCAGTCTATTTAATCGCAGTATTAAAGATTTACTGGAAGAGCTAAAATAAAAAAAGGACAGTATTAAATACTGCCCTTTTTTATTATGATTTAATTCTTAAATAGAATCTAGTTTCCCTTTTTATAATCTTCTAAAAACTTAGCAAGACCACTATCTGTAAGCGGATGTCTCAATAGACCTTCAATTGAACTTAAAGGACCAGTCATAACATCTGCACCGAGCTTAGCACAATCAATAACATGCATTGTATGACGTACAGAAGCTGCTAAAATTTGAGTTTCGAAACCGTAGTTATCATAGATATGACGAATCTCTGCTATTAGGTTTAAACCATCGGTTGAGATATCATCTAAACGACCAATAAAAGGAGAGACATAAGTTGCGCCTGCTTTTGCTGCTAAAAGCGCTTGACCAGGAGAAAATACTAAAGTTACATTTGTTTTTACACCTTTATCACTAAAATACTTCGCTGCTTTTACACCATCTTTAATCATCGGTAATTTTACAACAATTTGATCGTGTAATTCTGCTAAGGCTTCCCCTTCTCTTACCATACCTTCATAGTCGGTAGAAATAACTTCTGCACTCACATCGCCATCTACAATATTGCAGATATCCACATAATGCTTCATAATATTATCATGACCAGTAATTCCTTCTTTAGCCATTAATGATGGGTTGGTTGTAACGCCATCAAGCACTCCAAGATCCTGAGCGTCTCTAATTTGATCTAAATTTGCAGTATCAATAAAAAATTTCATTGCGTGTTGTTGTTTTAATTGTGATTAAAATTCGGGGCGAATTTACAACTTTTAAAAGCCTTGTAATATTATTTTAATTAAAATATAAGAGATCAGGTAAAAATCTTACTTTATTAGGGGTATGAACCTTAACGCTTTTCCAGATAGGCCTGTTTTTATCGTTAGTGTATCTGCTTTAAACAATTCGTGAAACTTTCTATCACCAATCCTGACTACTTTTTGATATGCCATTTTATTAAAAGAATATTTAAATTCCATTTGTGCACAATCATCTAAAAACATATCCGAGCAGATCTCAATATGATGACCTTCTTCCTCAAAAAACATAAAGTTTTTAATCCCTCGTGTACAAAACACTTCCATAATTTGGTCGTGGTTATCTATGTTTCGATATTCATGTCTATGAGGCGCCCCAAGAGGCATGAGTAAACAGGAAGACAATAGAAGTAAGAGCAAAACAGACAAGTACTTCACAGTTTATAATGATTTAGAAGTAACTTTTCATAAATCCTATCAGGTAAAATACGCTTTAATACTATTGAAAATTTCTGCATAAACTCTCCAACTTTGTAATGTACTTTGGGTTTTTCGGTATTTATAATCCCAAAAATAGCCTTGGCCATTAACAAAGGATCTTTACCGCTATCCACATGGCTATTCATCAACTCCAAAGTATTCCCATAGGATGTTTTATACGGAGAATCCGCTTTAACTGGAGCATGAAAACGTCCAGCGGCGATATTGGTTGCAAAATCACCGGGAGCCACATTTGACATATGAATATTAAAATC
>Ga0105356_10003341_pt1 | contig 15794 bp, 14 predicted proteins | sample GOMGulsemesocosm_3_FD_83502 | JGI IMG/M metagenome (GOLD analysis project Ga0105356, IMG submission 83502) | Methane-oxidizing microbial communities from mesocosms in the Gulf of Mexico - GOM9D Gulf of Mexico | ecosystem: Environmental > Aquatic > Marine > Cold seeps | place: Gulf of Mexico...
ATTCTCGATTTGTTATTTATCAAATATATAGATTTTATTATTTTTTTATGATGTTACAACGGATTTTAAATTGTAAGAATTGTATTTTTGAAGAAATATTTTATTCATGTTGCAGTATGCCTCCATTCCTGGATTCGTAAGAACAATTCTAATCATAGTATTAGTTTGGTATGGCGTAAAAATCTTATCTCGGATTTTTGCACCATTACTAATGCGTTATGTCTCAAAAAAAGCTCAACAGAAGTTTGGACAACAATTTGGTCAACCCCAAAAACCACCCCAGAAAACTGAAAAAGAAGGGGAGATTTCAATTGATAAAGCACCAATTGCAAACAAAACTTCAAATAAAGATGCTGGTGAATATGTAGATTACGAAGAAATTGATTAATTTTCTAAAAAATATTTTCACTAGCATTTCATGAAATTTTCTTTTAAAAAAATTCTTCCGCATGTCTTAATTCTAATTGGCTTTGTGGTAGTGGCTTTGGTATATTTTAATCCAGTACTTACAGGCAAGCAAATATTCCAGAGTGATATTATGCAATATACCGGAATGGCTAAACAGCAGAATGATTTCCGGAAACAAACAGGAACAGAAACCTATTGGACCAATAGTGCTTTTGGAGGAATGCCTACCTATCAACTAGGAGCCAAATACCCTCATAATTATATTAAAGAAGTAGATTTATCCTTGCGGTTTTTACCGCGCCCAGCAGATTACCTATTCTTGTATTTTATGGGCTTTTATGTATTATTGTTAGTGTTAAAGGTAGATTATAAATTGGCCGCGCTCGGAGCACTTGCCTTTGGTTTTTCTACTTATCTCGTTATAATATTAGGTGTTGGACATAACTCTAAGGCTCATGCAATAGGATATATGCCTTTAGTTTTATCTGGAATTATACTGACTTTCAGGCGAAAATACATTTGGGGGTTTCTACTTACAGCGTTAGCAATGGCATTAGAAATTGTAGCTAATCATTTTCAAATGACCTATTATTTATTATTGTTGGTTATTGTACTTGGTTTTGCATATTTAATTGACGCCTATAAAAAACAAGAACTTCCTCATTTTTTTAAGTCCATTGGTGTTTTAGTTTCTGCAGTGATATTATCAGTAGCCCTGAACGCCACCAATATTATGGCCACTCAGGAATATGTCAAAGAGAGTACCCGTGGTAAAAGTGAACTCACCATAAATCCAAATGGGTCACCAAAGGCTATTACCAGTGGGTTGGATAAGTCATATATTACAGAATACAGTTATGGTAAACTAGAAAGTTTCAATTTATTTATTCCTCGTTTTATGGGTGGAGGAGGCTATGAAGATGTTGGGAAAGAATCTAATACCTATAATGCATTTATTAAACTAGGAGCGACGCCTATACAAGCTTTAAACGAAGTGAAGCAAACTCCAACCTATTGGGGAGATCAACCCATTGTTGAAGCCCCTGCCTATGTTGGTGCTGTCATATTATTTTTGTTTGTGTTTGCATTGTTTTTAGTCAAGGGACGTTTAAAATGGTGGCTTGCTGGAGGTGTGATTTTATCATTGCTATTATCTTTTGGTAAGAACCTGCCTTTTTTAACCGATTTGTTTATTGATTATTTTCCGCTTTATAATAAGTTCAGAGCAGTAAGCTCTATTCAGGTTATTTTAGAATTATGTATTCCAGTTTTGGGAATTTTTGGATTGGTTAGATTGTTTAAAGAAGCTAATAGCAACGAAGAAAAGTTAAAAGCTTTGAAATATGCAATGGCTATAACTGGAGGTATTGCACTTGTGTTTTATGCCTTTAAGGGGAGTTTATTTGATTTTGTTGGATTGAGAGATGGACAATTTATTCAAGCGTATGGACAAGATTATATTGATGCCGTTAAAGCTGATAGACGCGCTATATTTAGTGAAGATACCTTAAGAACTTTAGTTTTAGTGTTATTGTCTGCCGGTGTGGTTTGGATGTTTCTAAAACAAAAAATATCGCAAAATAGAGTGATTATTGCTTTTGCAGCGCTAATCCTTTTTGATTTGGTAGTTGTGGATAGACGTTATGTTAATAACGATGATTTTGTGTCGGCCATACAGGTGCAAAAGCCTTATCAAGCTAATGCAATTGATATTGAAATTCAAAAAGATAAATCGCATTTTCGTGTGTTCGATTTAACAGCAAGAGGAACAAAACCCTCATATTTTCATAATTCACTTAATGGCTATCACGCCGCTAAAATGAAGCGCTATAATGATGTTTTTGATTTTTATATAGCTAGGAATCATCTGGAAGTATTGAGTATGTTAAACACAAAATATATTGTAATCCCAGGAGAAAATAATCAAGCTCAAATATTTAATAACTCTGAAGCTAATGGTAATGCATGGTTTGTTGATGGATTTAAAGTCGTAGAAACTGCTAATGAAGAAATTATTGCATTAGATAGTTTGAATACAAAAAACACTGCGTTACTAAATAATTATCAATTTGGAAGTAAGTATAAATCTAATGGTATTCCAACATATAAGGTTGATTCACTTGCAACAATTAAGTTAACAGAGTTCAAGCCTAATTATCTTAAATACACTTCAAACAACACCAACTCTGGTTTTGCAGTATTCTCGGAGAATTATTATGCACAAGGGTGGCAAGCTTATATTGATGGTGAAAAAGTTGATCATATTAGGGTGAATTATATATTGAGAGGTATGGATATTCCTGAAGGAAATCATACCATAGAATATAAATTTGAACCTCAGGTTATAAAAACAGGAAGTACTATTGCATTTGCAAGTTCAGTATGTCTTGGTTTGTTAATAATAGGAGGATTATTTTGGGAGTTTAAGAAAAGAAGAAATTAAATATCATTCCTCCCTTTATTGGAATGACTAAAATGGAAAAAAAGAAAGTACTCATTATAGCTTATTATTGGCCTCCTGCCGGAGGGCCTGGAGTACAGCGTTGGTTGAAGTTTGTAAAATATTTTAGAGATTTCAATATAGAACCTATTGTATATATTCCTGAAAACCCAAGTTATCCCATTATAGATGAGAGTTTATTGGATGAAATTCCTGAGGGAATTATAGTGTTGAAGCAGCCCATAAAAGAACCGTATAAATTAGCGGGGATATTGTCTAAAAAAGGATCCAAAACCATTAGCAAAGGCATTATTCAGGAAAAAAAGCGTCAAACATTTGTTGAAAAATTATTGTTATTTATCCGCGGTAATTTTTTCATTCCTGATGCACGAAAAAGTTGGGTAAACCCTTCCGTAAAATATCTTCAGGATTATATTATTACACATGACATTGATACCATTATTACTACTGGTCCTCCACATAGTATACACCTTATTGGTTTGCAACTAAAAAAGTTGTTGAAGTTGACTTGGTTTACAGATTTTAGAGATCCATGGACGACGATTGGCTATCATAATAAATTAAAATTGTTGAGACCTGCGAGGCTAAAACACAAAAAATTAGAGAAGAAAGTGCTTCAAACGGCAGACCATATAATTGTAACAAGTCCGACAACGAAGCGAGAATTTGAAAGTATTACAAAACAACCAATTACAGTAATTACTAATGGGTATGACGTAAATTCGGTAGGTGTAACTACCTTGGATTCTAAATTTACTCTAGCGCATATAGGGTCTTTGCTTTCTGAAAGAAATCCAGAGATTTTATGGCGTGTTTTAAGTGATATTATTAAGGATGATAAAGTTTTTGAGTCTCAATTTCAACTGAATTTAGTGGGATCTGTCAGTAAAGATATTTTGCGGAGTTTGGATGAATATCAATTGTCTCAATTTGTAAATTTAGTTGGCTATGTATCACATGAAGAAGCGATTCGCTATCAAAAACAATCCCAAGTTTTACTCTTGATTGAAATAAATTCAGAAGAGACTAAGTGTATCATTCCTGGGAAATTATTTGAATATATGGTTTCTAATAGACCAATTCTTGCTTTGGGCCCAAAAGATGCCGATGTGGCTAAAATTATTAAGACGACCAATACGGGAGCATTTTTCGAGTATTCGGAGTACAATACTTTAAAGGCTAAAATATTAGAATATTATGTGGCGTTTGGTCAGAGAAACTTAAAAAGTCACGCTATTGGCTTACAACAATACAGTAGAAAAATGTTGACAAAGCAATTGGCGTTACTAATTGAAAATAAATTATAATAAGCACCAAATTCTAGGTGTAAATATGAAATTGGGAATTTAAAAAAGAATATGGGAATAGTACAAAGGCAAGCTTTTAAAAACACCATTGTAACCTACATTGGTTTTGGTATTGGTGCTATTAATGTGTTATTTTTATATACTAAATTTTTACCTAATGATTATCATGGGTTAGTGGCCTTTGTAATATCCACTGCAAATATAATGATGCCATTGTTTGCTTTAGGAGTTCATAATGCTATTATCAAGTTTTATTCAGGATTCAAAACACGAAATATTAGAAATAGCTTCTTGAGTTTAATGCTTATTTTTCCATTATTTATAATCATTCCTTTTGGACTTATTGGCTATCTATCATTCGATTTTATTTCAAACTTACTTTCAGAAAAAAACCCAATAATTAAAGATTATGTATGGTTAATTTTTATAGCCGCTATATGTTTTTCCTATTTCGAAGTATTTTATTCCTGGGCGAAAGTTCAAATGCAAAGCGTATTTGGCAATTTTATGAAAGAGGTGTTTCATAGAATCGGGATATTATTACTATTGATTGGTATCTTTTTAAATTGGATGTCTGTTGATCAGTTTTTGTACTGCGTTATAGGGGTATATATAATTAGGACTTTGGTTATGATGTGTTATGCATTTAGCATAAATGCACCTGTTTTTAAATTCGGTAAAATCCCAAACCTTTCTTCTATTATAAAGTATACATTACTCATTATTATTGCCGGCTCTATTGCTAATATTATGTTAGAAATAGATAAGTTTATGATTGGGCAATTTATAGAAATTGAAAAGGTTGCTTTTTACGGGGTAGCAATTTATATAGCAACAGTTATAGGTGTTCCAGCGCGTTCGATGCATCAAATAACCAATCCAATTACTGCGGCCATGTTAAATAATAAGGATAAACCGGGGCTGGAGACCTTATACAAGAAAAGTTCTTTAAACCTTTTTATTATTAGCGGTTTTATATTTCTGATTATCGTTTTAAATATTAATGAATTGTATAAAATAATACCAGAAGAGTTTAGTGGTGGATTACTTGTTGTTTTTTTAGTAGGAATAGCAAAACTATCAGATAACCTAATTGGGAATAATAATGCAATCCTATTTAATAGTGATTATTATAGAGTAGTGTTATTATTAGGGGCATTATTAGCTGTAATTGCCATTTTATTGAATGTTGTTTTAATTCCAAATTATGGTATAAATGGAGCGGCTTTTGCAACGTTTATTGCGATCATGATATATAATATTTTAAAAATAGGATTTGTATATCTAAAGTTTAAAATGTTACCTTTTTCAATGAATACGTTAAAAACATTTGGACTTATTTTATGTTTTGTCTCCTTGTTTTATTTCTGGGATTTTTCCTTTCATCCTCTAATAAATATTGGTTTAAAATCTTTGATAGTTGGACTTTGTTATGGGCTAATTGTATATTTTTTAAACCTTTCGGAAGATATTTCAGGAATTTTAAATAAGTTCATTAAGAAGTCTTAAATTTTCCAAGATTTTATTATGGCTATGTTGAATTTAAAGGATTCTTACCACATTTACAATGATGATGCTTTATAAAACAGAAAAACCTGCAAGGTGCTTTGAGGCATACTACTTGCAGGATTTTCCAAACTAACTAACCAAAAGTTTTATTAATTACGTCGTTTACTAGTTCTAGCTTTTGATGGTTTGCTAGTGCTTGCTCTCGACTTATGTCTTAATCGTTCTGAACTTCTACTTTTACTCGCCTTTGAACTTTTACTTCGTTGAGCACGTTGCTTAACGCTGTTCGTTTTACGTTGTTTATTAGAATTTGATACTTTAGATCTAGAGTTAATTCTTGGCTTTGATGTTCCTCTTGGTCTAATAGTCTCTTTTCTTTTTACGGATTTCGGACGTGATTGTATGGTTCTAGGTTTTACAACTTTATTATTTCTATTTGCAACTCTAGGTCTAGAATTTTTTGATATTGACCGTTGAACTTTCGATGTTTTTCTTAGCCTTAAGTCCTGATTTCTAGAGCGTGTTCTTGCTTGATCTACACTAGCAACTCTACGTCCTCTTGTTAAGGTGTTATCACCACGCTTAGCTGTGTTTCTTTGTCTATAACTATCACTACGTCTTTTGTTGTTAGCAACTGCTGTTCTTCTAGAATTTAATTTAACTCGTTGTCTATAATTATTTTCATAAGGCCTGTAATAGGTATGTCTGACAGATTTATAATATTGTCTGTAAGGTCTATTTAAAACAATACAAAAATCTATTATTGGTGCTGCGTAATAGGTATGCCAAGGTCTATAAACATAACGTCTGTTATATGCGTTGATATATCCTGAGTAGTGAGAGTAATTGTTGTATCGATTATAGTGTACATATAAACCACCAACACGACTAACTCGCCCGTAGTTATTGTAGTTAATACGCACATTACCAGCTCTAATAACACGTCCGTAATGATCATAGTAAACGGGAACATTTTCAATCTGTATTACGGCTCCATAATCGTCATATTGTACATAAGCATCGTAGCTGTGTCCTGTATTAAAACTAATACTTACTCTTCCTAAATCCGCATAGGCACTAAATTTTGGGCCGTATTGATTTACATTAAAATCAAATTGTCCGTCTGGAAAAACGGCAAATTCAACACCTTGTTCAATAAAAATGAAAGAATTACCATAATCGTTGTTAAAAGTCGATACATGGGTGTTATTATCTAGATTGTTTAGGGTTGTACCAGCACTAACAATAGTTCCACTGAGGCATATACTTGCAAATATTAATAGTAACTGTTTCATAATCGTTTGTTTTAAGATTGAATACTTTATTCTTACCAAGCATCGTGCCAAAAAAATCAATTCAAGACTAATGCACTGATTGTAAGTGATTTAAGCTGTAGGGATTCTAATTTGTGGTTTAGAAATTACATTTGGGTAACTTGTAGCACTGCTTTTTTAGTGATATTTTTATACCCATTAAAAATTATTGAAGAAATTTTACTAGGGTATGTAATAATCTAAAGATTTAGACACTAATCTAAAAAAAACTATTATTGAGTAGCGACTTTTATACATCATCGATTTTGCCCCATTCCGGAATTATTATAAAAATATGCAGGGCTTATACTGATACGCAAGAAGATTTTGAGGATTATTATCAGGAAGTCTGTTTGCAGATTTGGAAAAGCAGAGATAGATTTCGCGGGGATTCTAAGTGGTCCACCTGGATCTATCGGTTGTCATTGAATATCTGTTTGACTTTAATCAAGAAGAAGAAAAATAATAAACAACATTATACTTCAGATTGTAAAATGCCTTCCGAAGCAATGGAGGATAGTCATGCATTTTCAGATGAATCTCTGAATTTACTATATGATGCAATAAAGAAATTATCTGAAATAGATAGAGCTGTAATTTTACTTTATTTAGAAGAGAAACCCAATAAAGAAATTGCAGATATTATTGGTACTAGCCCTAACAATATTGGTGTACGAGTTAACAGAATTAAAGAACGATTAAAAAAAATATTAGATGGGAAGATCAATTGAATCCATTTGGAAAGAAGGTTTTTTAAAGGATGATCAGTTAGTGGTGCCAAAACTAAATGACCTCTACAATCAAAAATCAATTCATATCATTGATAAGATACTCAGAATGGGTAGAATTAACCTTATCTATATTGTGATATTGTCGGTGTTTTTTTTAGTAGTAGGGATCTTCTTAGATGTAGTTTATTTAGGAATCTTTTTGAGTTTGCTAATAATTGCACATCTTATACTTGCTTTAAGGCATGTTAAACAATTAAAAGAGATAGATAAGAATGTGAATAGTTATCGATACATTAAAAGTTTTGATAATTGGCTCAACAATTCTATTTCTGAATTTATGTTATTTAGCCGATTCTTTTACCCATTATTTTTCCTTTCATTTACAATCCAAGGACGATTTTCAGAGGATGGCGAAGCTCTTATTAGTTTTTTAATTAATAAAAACCCTGATACTATTTTGGTATTTGGTATTCCTATATTTTTGATGACAGGGGTGATTTTATTTGCAGGGTTATTAGCTGTTTTTGGTGGCGTTCTCTATAAATTAGATTTAAATATTGTCTATGGACGTGTGCTCAAAAAGCTTAAGGAAATTATATCTGATATGGAAGAGCTAAAACGCTAAGTTCTTGGTGAATTAGTTTTATATTAACAAGAATAAAAAAAGAAATGAACATAGAAAAGTTAAAAATAAGAAATAGTGCTTTCTTTAATCCTAAGTTATCAAAAGCTTATGATAAGTTGCAGAAGGTAATTGATGCTTTACAGAAAAAAGAAATTTCGCAGGATGTCTGGAATATTATCAATACAGATATTAAGTTAATTAATGGATTTTCAGGCACTGAAAAGGGATTGAAAAAGGCGCTTAAAAAAACTGCTCTTAAGATTTTGGGATTAGTTGAAAAGGAGCTCCAGTACGTTTCTAAAAATCATTATCGAAATCAGTGGATGGCTTTGGGTATGGCCATTTTTGGAGTTACATTAGGAACAGCTTTTTCTGCTATAATTGATAATTATGCTTTTATTGGTATTGGACTCCCAATTGGAATGGCGCTTGGAATGGCTTATGGAGCTACTCTTGATAAAAAAGCGGAGCAGGATGGTAAACAATTGGAGCTAGAATGTGAGTCTTAAATTGCATTATGTTATTTGCCTTATACTTAGAATGGGCTAGATGATTATCGCGCTTGATAAAACTATTATTACACTAATATTTTACAATTTGGCAACAAGATATATTCAAAAAAAAATCCCACGAGCTATTGGAGTAACTCATGGGATTCAACTAACTAACCAATCAATTTAGTAGGTTACGAACACTATATTTATTGAGATCTTAACCTTCTATATTTTTTCTTTTTGTTTCTTTTTTTATAATAATAAATATCATCATTATCGTTATATAATTCATTACGGTCATTCCAGCCATCATGATGATCCTGGTTGTATCCCTCATATAAATGTGTAGTAATACATTCAGTGGTGTCACAAAAACCACAACCTTGATTGCTATAATTCACATATCCTTTAGTACGTATTAAATCTCCCCATCTGTTATATTGTAAACGAAGTTTACCGACTTGTATTAGTTTATCATTATGATATCTCATATAGAGTGAGCCAATACGTTTCACACGTCCAAGATGATCATAGTTAATATATACATTTCCAACGCCACGTATACGCCCAAATCTGTCATATGAAATATATTCCTTTCTAGTGTTCGTGTAATTTAAGTTGACACCAGGTGCACCATAGGTTCTATTCTTAGAGAATCTACTGGTTCTGCTTTGTTTAAAGTAATTATTTGAATAATCAGTACGTCTATTCGTATTAAAATCAAATTCCCCATTTTGGAATATTAAAAATTCAAGGCCTCGTTCTACAAACATTATTGGTTGTGAATAACGATAGCGATTAATATTGCTTTTATCTGTATGGTTTAAGTCGGAGGTTGATTTTGCTGCTGTTGCATTTGTTACACTTAGTAACATTGTTGCTAATACCAAAGTAATTTTTTTCATAGTAAAAATGTTTAAGTTTATGCCTACTCATTTAGCTTTTCGGCTTCCGCTATATACTATAGACTTTTCAATTGTCGTGCCAAAAATGTAAGTAATTGATTATGAGAAAGAATGAAATAGGAGTATGGGTATGTTAAAAATTAATTCTACTTTTATCGAAACTAATCATACTAATGGGAACCAAAACAGATATTAGCACTAATTCTGAGAATGGAGATGGCATAGATTTTTCATCAAATTCTAATATTACTACCTGTAAAAATTGTGAGCAAGAACATGAAAAAGGGTTTGAGTTTTGCCCACATTGCGGACAGAAAACAAATGAAGATCTTACAGTTGGTGTCCTTTTTTATAATACCATTAGTAATTACTTTTCTTTTGATGCTCGTTTTTTTAAAAGTTTTATTCCATTGATGTTTAAACCAGGGATATTAGCAAAAGGTTTTATTTCTGGAAAGCGTTTATTGTATTTACATCCGGCACAAATGTATTTGTTTATCTCGGTGGTGTTTTTCTTTCTATTCTCATTTTTTACCAGAGATTATGTGAAGGAAATTAATAAAGGAACTAAGGAAGGATTTAATGTAGAGAAAGTTGCAGATTCCATTATAAATAATCCAATGGATTCCATTTCTGCAGCAAAAGTCACTGAATCTTTAAAAAAGACTCAAGTGCTTACTGGAATGAATGAAACCGAGATAAAAGCTTTGGATTCTATTATTAGTGCAGGATCTGTACAGAAGGACATGTCTGAATTGACCTTTGGATATGATGGTAAAAAAGTGGATTCCTTAATTGCAGCTGGAGCACCTATAGAAAGTCAGTTAAGTGCAATGGGAATGAAGGATGACGCAGGGTTTATGATGCGCCGTGTTTATACTCAATTACTAAAATTGCAAACGAATAAAGAAGGTGGGGCCATATTTCAAGCCTTTATAGATAGCATTCCCATAGCACTCTTCGTATTGCTTCCAATTTTTGCAATGATATTGAAAGTCTTCTTTTGGAGACGTGGTAGGTTTACACATCATTTGGTGTTTAGTTTTTATTATTATTCGTTTTTATTCACCGTATTGTGCATTATACTTATTTCAAATTTAATTTGGGAAGTTCCAGGTTGGATTGGTTGGTTAGTCATGTCGTCTACATTTTTCTATCTGTTTTTAGCGATTAAAAACTTTTATAGACAAGGCTATTTTTTAAGCTTCTTTAAAACCTGTGTAGTTACATTTGTTTATATGATATTTGTAATCCCCATTGCTATTAGTATAACCTTGGCAGGGGCATTTTTAATATATTAAGTAGTTGACAGTTAGGTAGGTATTCTATAGTCCTAGAAGTTCTCCTTTTTTGTTTTAGGATTCAGCGTATAATAAAGCAAAGCAGAATGCTTTCATATTAAAGAAGGCATAATTGCCTGTCTACTCTGGTTTAGAGTTTTTATTTGTCAACCTATAGTTTATCTTTTAAATAGCTTCCTGTATGAGATGCTTTTACAGTTATTATTTCCTCAGGTGTGCCTTGAGTGATTATGTGTCCACCATTTTCACCACCATCCGGGCCAAGATCGATGATATAATCGGCACATTTTATAAGTTCTAAATTGTGTTCAATAACAATTATTGAATGTCCTTTGTCTAAAAGAGCATAGAATGATTTTAAAAGCTTATTAATATCATGAAAATGTAATCCTGTTGTAGGTTCATCAAAAATAAACAGTGCTTTGTCTTTAGTATTTCCTTTGCCTAAAAAAGAGGCTAGTTTAATACGTTGGGCTTCTCCACCAGAAAGAGTAGAGGAGCTTTGTCCTAGATTTACATAGCCCAACCCAACATCTTGTAGGGGTTGTAATTTATTCTTGATTTTTGCTTGGTCATGCGCATCAAAAAAAGCAATGGCATCATCAATGGTCATGTTTAAAATATCATGAATACTTTTGTTGTGAAATGTTGCTTCCAAAACCTCTTTCTTAAAGCGTTTGCCTTTACAGGTTTCACATTCCAAATGCACATCTGCCATAAATTGCATTTCAATAGTAACTTCACCTTCTCCTTTACAGGTTTCACAACGTCCACCATCTACATTAAAAGAAAAATGTTTAGGTTGATATCCACGAATCTGACTCACTTTTTGCTTTGAGTATAACGCTCTAATATCATCGTAAGCCTTAATATAAGTAACAGGATTGGAGCGAGACGAACGCCCAATAGGATTCTGGTCAACAAATTCTATGTGTTTAATATTACTAAAATTGCCTTCTATAGCCGTGAATTCTCCAGCCTTTTCACCAAATCCTCCAATTTCTTTTAAAAGAGCAGGGTACAGAATTTTTTTCACTAAAGTACTTTTTCCACTACCAGAAACCCCAGTAACCATAGTTAGTATACCTAGAGGGAAAGTTACATCAACATTTTTTAGGTTATTCTCACGAGCACCTTTAATGGAAACGTGATATTTAGAGGTACGTCTGGTTTTAGGAATTTCAATGCATAAATTACCATTTAAATATTTAGCAGTCAATGAGTCTGAAGCTAAGATATCTTTAAAAGTACCTGTGGCTACTACATGACCTCCAAGGGTTCCTGCTTCTGGACCGATATCAATAATTTCATCGGCAGCAGCCATAATATCTTCATCATGCTCTACAACAATTACTGTATTGCCTAAATCTCGTAATGAATTCAACACGGTAATAAGTCGTTCTGTATCGCGTGGGTGTAAACCAATACTAGGCTCATCTAGGATGTACATGGACCCTACAAGACTACTCCCTAAGGAGGTTGCCAAATTTATACGTTGACTTTCTCCTCCAGATAGGGTGTTAGATTTTCTGTTTAGCGTTAAATAATCTAAGCCAACATTAGTTAAAAAAGATAATCGTGTCTCTATTTCTTTCAATAATCGCTTAGCAATCTGTTCATCATAGTCATTAAGTTCTAGCTGTTTAAAAAAAGAAATTAATGTATTTAAAGGCATTTCCACTAAATCAGTTATTGTGGCATTACCAATTTTTATATAGTTTGCTTCTGTACGTAATCGTTTTCCATTGCAAACACCACATTTGGTTTTTCCTCTGTAACGTGAAAGCATTACTCTATTCTGAATTTTATATGCTTTAGACTCTAGTTCTGCAAAGAAAGTATTGAGTCCTTCAAAATGAGTATTACCCTCCCAAATGAGTTCTTTTTGTGCGTCACTCAATTCAAAGTATGGTTTATGGATAGGGAAATCGTAATGATGTGAACTATTTACCAGTTGATCACGATACCAACTCATACTTTCTCCACGCCATGGATAAATAGCATTTTCAAAAACGGAAAGTGCCGTGTTTGGTATCACAAGATTTTCATCAATACCTATCACATCTCCATATCCTTCACATTTTGGGCAAGCACCATAAGGATTGTTAAAGCTAAAGAGATGAATATTAGGCTCTAAAAAACTAATGCCATCAAGTTCAAACTTATTGCTAAAGTGGCGCTCTGTGTTATCTACTAATGATTCTATAATGCATTCCCCTTTGCCTTCAAAAAATGCTGCCTGTATAGCATCAGCCAGTCGGTTATAAAAATCTTCTTCAGCTCTTACAACAATACGATCTACAACAAGTGCATAGTTTTGGGTATCATCAAAAATATCAATATCATCAATACGCCTAACCGTGTTGTTTATCTTGATCCTGGCGTATCCTTGCTGATTTAGAACTTGAAGTTTATCTTTAATGCTACGTCCTTCTTCCAAATGAATTGGAGATAACAGGAGTAATTTTTCACCATCATTAAAGGTTTTTATATAACTCAACACATCTGTGACAGTGTCCTTTTTTACCTGTAAGCCAGATTTAGGTGAATAGGTTTTACCAATTCTTGCGAACAATAATTTTATATAATCATAAATCTCTGTAGTGGTACCAACGGTAGAGCGTGGGTTTGTTGAATTTACTTTTTGTTCAATGGCAATAGCAGGAGCAATGCCCTTGATATAATCAACTTTAGGTTTATTAAGTCTTCCTAAAAATTGTCGAGCATAGCTTGACAAACTTTCAACATAGCGTCGTTGCCCTTCTGCATATAGGGTGTCAAACGCAAGCGTTGACTTTCCGGAGCCTGATAGGCCAGTAATAACAACAAGTTTGTTTCTTGGTATAACAACATCAATATTTTTTAAGTTATGCAGTTGTGCACCTTTTATAATGATATTGGTTTTAGGATCTATGTTAGAAATACTTGTGTTTTTGGACATTTTATAGAAATAATTGCGCAAAGATACTACTTCTATTTTAGCTTTAAAAATAGATATTACATCGAAAACTTGTTAAAAAAGTTAAATTATTTTTGCTTTTTAGGTACGATTGTTGTTATATTTGATTTCTATTAATCAGCAAATTAAACTTTTAGCTTATACTATAACATTACTTTTTAAATTTTGAACCCCAAGCAGAGAAGGCAACTTCTATGCAACAAAAAGTAATGATTATGGAAAAAGAACGTATCACAGATGCTGAGTTAGTTAGCCGCTACATTAAAGGCGACGAGAGCGCACTAGCGGTCTTAATTAAAAAGCACAAGCAAAAAATTTACAGTTTTATTTATTCAAAGGTTTTTGATAGAGATGTTACAGAAGACGTCTTTCAGGATACCTTTATTAAAGTAATTCGTACTCTAAAACTTGGAAAGTATAATGAGGAAGGTAAATTTTTACCATGGGTGATGCGTATAGCTCACAATCTTGTCATTGATCATTTTAGAAAAAACAACCGTATGCCAAAATTTGATAACGGTCACGAGTTTAATATTTTTTCAGTGATTAGTGATTCTTCTTTGAATGCGGAAAAAATTCTTATTAAAAATCAAGTTGTAGATGATGTAAGACGATTAATTGAGGAGCTTCCAGAAGATCAAAAACAAGTACTTGTTATGCGCATGTATAATGACATGAGCTTTAAAGAAATCTCTGAAAACACGGGGGTTAGCATTAATACAGCGTTAGGTAGAATGCGATATGCACTGATAAATTTAAGAAAGGTAATTGAAAAACATAATATTGTTTTGACTAATTGATACAATAAATAAAGATTTGTTGCGTTTCAGTTCTATAATTAATACCTAAAAGAACACATGGCAAAACTTTACATTGAAAATTCTAAGAATTTTGGAACCTTGCAACCGACTGAAGAAACGGTTAATTTTCTTCTGAATTATTCTCGAGCTTTAAGTGTTATTGAGTATAATAAATTAAAGTTTGAAGCGCTTCTTAACTAAACTTTGGCGATTAGAAGTCCTAACTAACCATTAGGACTTCTTTAATTTTGAGAAATACTGATCTATAACTGTTTTTCTACCAATTGTTTTTGTAATGATATCCTTGTTAATATCCCAACCTCGTGCAGGTGAATATTGGCGACCATACCATATTATTTGTAGATGCAGATCATTCCATAATTCTTTTGGAAATAATCGTTTTGCATCCTTTTCAGTTTGTACTACATTCTTACCATTGGTTAAGTTCCAACGATACATCAATCGATGAATATGAGTATCTACAGGAAATGCAGGGACCCCAAATGCCTGTGACATCACTACGCTTGCCGTTTTATGCCCAACAGCAGGTAATTCTTCTAAAGCTTCAAAACTTTGTGGGACCTTTCCTTGATGTTTGTCTATTAATATGTGTGATAATCCATGAATACCTTTACTCTTCATTGGAGATAAGCCAACAGGTTTAATGATGTCTCTAATATCATCAACTGTCAATTTCACCATATCATATGGATTGTCAGCTTCTGCAAAAAGTAATGGTGTAATTTGATTCACTCTAACATCTGTACTTTGTGCGGACATTAATACGGCAATAAGTAGCGTATATGGGTCCTTATGATCTAAAGGAATAGGAATTTCGGGGTACAATTTATAAAGTGTGTTTATTACAAAATTTACCTTTTCTTGTTTTGTCATTGTCTTATATTTGTATAAGATTTCAAAGATAACAAATATGACTACACTAAAAATAGGTGATAATGCACCAAATTTTCAATCGAAAGA
>Ga0105356_10003344_pt1 | contig 15788 bp, 14 predicted proteins | sample GOMGulsemesocosm_3_FD_83502 | JGI IMG/M metagenome (GOLD analysis project Ga0105356, IMG submission 83502) | Methane-oxidizing microbial communities from mesocosms in the Gulf of Mexico - GOM9D Gulf of Mexico | ecosystem: Environmental > Aquatic > Marine > Cold seeps | place: Gulf of Mexico...
CAATCATGTCAGCAATCAGGGTAACGATGGATTTTGGCGTGTAGAACTCGCCACCGCCTTTGCCTTCAGTCGCAGCAAATTTACCAAGGAAATATTCGTAAACACGACCGACGATATCTTCTTCGCTTTTTATGCTTTCGCTGTGGGCACTCGCAGTATCGTTGGCAATGGTGTCGATGTTATTGATGGTATCGATTAAGGCAGACAGCTTGCTAACATCCAAGCCCAAACGGGAAAAGTAGTTATCAGGTAATGCGCCCGCCAGCGCTGCGTTGTTCTTTTCTACACTGTGCAGTGCGCTGTCAATTTTAACGGCAATGTCATTTTGCTTAGCGTTGATTTGAATAAATGACCAACGGGCTTCTTCGGGCAAGTAAAACACGTTTTCCATGGTGTAGAAGTCCACCATGTCGAGGTACTCTGCCCCGTATTCGGCTTCAATCGCCGCTTTGCGCACTTCAAATTTATCACTGATAAATTTAAGGAAAATAAGGCTTAATACGATGTGTTTGTATTCTGATGATTCTACGCTACCACGTAGCTTGTTGGCACTGTCCCATAATGCTTCTTCAAAACCGACTTCTGCTTTTTTTGCTGGTGTTTTTTTTGCTGGCGTTGCCATAAAGCCCTCATGATACGCTGGGAATATATTCAAATAATGAACGGCATATCATACAGTAAATCAGCGTTTTGATTGAGATATAAATCAAAGTACAGCAGTGTGTTAAAGGGCTTGGCGACTTTTTGACTAAAATTGACTCTATCAAACATATTACTGATAGTCAGGGTGATTTCACTTTCTTGCAAGTGAACGAGATTGCCAGTTTGCTGGGCAAACAAAAAAGCACTTAACGATAACGCCAAGTGCCTTTAGAATTGAACTGATAAACTCAATTCAACAAGCTAACTTTTCTAATTAAAGATAATTAACTACATTTTACCTGCTATTACATAGTTGTAGCGAAAGTACGTGTGATCACGTCTTGTTGCTGCTCAGGTGTTAGTGAGTTAAAACGCACTGCATAACCAGAAACACGGATAGTTAGCTGTGGGTAAGCGCTTGGATCTTTGATCGCAGCTTCTAACGTTTCGCGCGTTAACACGTTTACATTTAAGTGCTGGCCGCCTTCAACTTTACCCGGTTCTTCAATGGCAACATCACGAGCTTCGTACTCGCCTAATTCAGCAAGAGACATAACAGTATCTGCAGCAATAACGTCTTCAGCAGATGCAAGACAACGTGCTTGTTCACCCTTACCGTCGATTAACCAAATAGAATTAGTTAAACGGCTGTCTTCTGCTTTTGTGATTTGAATAGCCTTTAATTTAGTCATTATATTTTGCCTTACGCCCATGAAATTGAGTTAACAATAACACAGAATGCTATTATATTACAATAGGTTAAAGCACCACCTCAAAACAAAGCTTGATTATTCAATTACCATAACCTTGACTTAATTTAGCTATATCTTTAGCCGATAGCCGACACTATAAACCGACTGTATGATGTCTTTTTTCAGATTAATATCCTGTAACTTTTTACGCAGTTTTTTAATATGACTATCAATAGTACGCTCACTGACTATACGATGATCTTGATAAGCAATTGCAATCAGCTGGGTTCGTGAATAAATACGCCCAGGGTCTTTAGCCAGGATCTGCAATAGATTAAATTCAATGGCAGTAAGCTCAATGTCACAGCCATATATTTTAACATTATGGCTATGTGCATCTAACTCTATCGCTTTATTAACCTCAGTATCATTTGCTAATTGCGCAGGCTTGCTACGCTTTAACACCGTCTTTATTCGAGCGACAACTTCCCTTAGTGAAAATGGCTTACAAATATAATCATCCGCCCCCAGCTCTAAACCGATTAAGCGATCTATCTCTTCTACTTTGGCCGTGATCATAATAATCGGCACTTCAGAAAACTGCCGAATTTCCTTACAGATGCTAATGCCGTCTTTATTCGGTAACATCAAATCTAATAATATTAAATCAAATGCTTCTTGTTCCACATGTGCAACGACATTGTCACCATTGTGTAACTGCGTGCACATGAATTGTGATTGAACGAGGTAATCAGCTAAAAGCTGTGCAATTTTAACTTCATCTTCAACAATCAAAATTTTTTTCATCAATTTATATCCATACAATTAAAGCATTGGTAATTTGATTTGAATTTGTAAGCCACCATAAGGTGAATGCAGTGCCTTAATATCACCATGATGAGCATGAACTATATGTTTACACAACGCTAACCCTAAGCCGGAAGAACCTGTTTTTCTATTTCTTGAGATATCAACTCTATATAAATGTTCAAACAACTTTTCTAACGCTGAATCCGGCACACCCGGAGCAGTATCAGCGATATCAATAATCACTTGTTGATTAACAATATTAAGCTCTACATATACCTGACCCACTTCATCAGTATATTTTCCACTATTACTCAATATATTATCTAGCAATTGGTTTAGTCTGGTTGCATCCCCCCAAATACAGGCTATAGCTAAATTATTGGCTAGATGTAAGGTGATGCCTTTTTCTACTAATAATAAGGCATGCCGTTGACAACTTTGTTGGAGTAATTCAGTCAAATTGAGTTTAGATTTATGGTAGCGCATAGCTCCTATTTCAGCATTAGTGACTTCATTTAAGTCGTTAATTAGCTTTTGTAAATGCTCAACTTCATTAGATAACGATGCTAAACCATTTTCATTCAAAGGACGAATACCGTCTTGCATCGCTTCTATCTCTCCCTTAATGATAGCTAATGGAGTTCGCAACTCATGGGATACATCAGCTAAGCAACGTTTACGAGTCTCTGCGTTATGATGCAATGTCGCAGCGAGATCATTAAAATTCTGCGCTAAAATAGCCAATTCATTCTTACCACTCACCTTTAATCGAGTGTCTAACTCGCCTTTATTGACAGCCATAATCGCCCTTTTCAGTTCCGTGATTGGCCGGATAAAATGCCGAGAGGCCACTAATGATAAGATTAAAATGACGATAAATAACCACACCAACAGCATGATTAACTTTTTTTGTTCATGCGCTAAAAATTCCAATTCAAAACTATCACTCATCACCTTATTAACAGGTAAAGCAACAAAACCAACCACCACCCCGTCAAGGTGAATAGGTTTGCGATTAAAACTATCATCAAATCGTCCGAGCAAACGTTCACCTTGAGCATTCAATAGTGCGATTTTAAATGGGAAACCTCGCCTCGCTTGAGATCGTTCTAATGATACAAAATCACGATCATTGGGATAGTGAAGCCCTTGCTGAGAAAGTGTTAACAATAATTTCCAATAGAGTTTATCTGTGCCTCTATTTCTTTGCTGCTTTATCCTTGGTGACGGTCGAAGTTGAGAGGCAGATCCTGCGCTCACATGCGCAGGTACAGAAGCAACTATTTTTCTCCAACTGCCTTGTTCTTGATAAAAACGAGATAAGTTTTCAGTGAGTAATTGTAAACTTTGCAACTGTTTTTGATTGACATAATGCAGCATGCCACGATCTAAATTCCATTGTACAAAATAGTATAAAGTGCAAAGTAATAGTGAGACGAAGCAGACCAAGGTGATCAAAAATTTGGTAAATATACTCATTTGCACATTTTTTCCTTGTTTCTTGCACTGACATTACACATTTTCTTTCTAAAATAGCAATAAATATAGCTCAAATGGGACGTTGCTAATGTGCTATTCTGCAATAATAAAAGGTAAACTCAGTCTAATCATAGCTGCAACAGGACTTTTATTATCAGCTTGCAACATTAACTTTGGCTCAAGTTCTAATTCAAGTACCACAACGCAGCCTCAGGCTGATGCTGATGTAATAGCGCAGACCCAGACTGACACAGATGCAGCAACACTGAGTCTGACCGACACTGATGTAATATTACAAACCTTAATTCAACAACAAAATCTTCAGCGTTCACCGATAGAGAATCGCGTCATACCAGATATCAGCTCTCCTTTAGCACAATTAGGCAAAAAGCTATTCTTTACTCAAGGGTTAGGCGGTAATTTTGACTCTGCATGTGTGAGTTGTCATCACCCAAGTTTGGCTGGTGCTGATGCATTAAGCTTACCTATCGGCGTAGATGCAATTAATCCTCATTTACTTGGCCCAGGGAGAGAAAATGCCACTGGCATTCCCCGCGTTCCGCGTAACTCACAAACTGTATTCAATGTGGCTCTTTGGGACTCGGGATTATTTTGGGATTCTCGCATAGAAAGTTTATCGAAACAAAACGGACAAAATGGCTCTGGTGCAGGTATTAGTACACCCGACTCCGGTTTTACTATTGCGGATGTCAATGCCGGACCTAACTTAGTCAGCGCACAAGCAAGGTTTCCGGTGACTTCAGTCGAAGAAATGAGGTCGCAATCATTCGAGACTGGTAACGATAATGACAGTGTTCGCAATCACCTCGCCGCGCGTATTGGTGATTATAATGAAGGGGCTGGTGAATTAGCATTAAATACTTGGTTAACAGAGTTTCAAACGGCTTTTGCAAGTAATAGCTCAGCTGAAACATTAATCACTTATAACAATATTGCATTGGCCATTTCAGAGTATCAACGCTCCATGGTGTTTATTAATTCGCCATGGCGACAGTATGTAGAAGGTAATATCGACGCCTTAACTGAAGCACAAAAGCAAGGTGCGATTCTATTTTTTAATCCACCGAATCAAGGCGGCGCGGACTGTAATGCTTGTCATAATGGGCCACTATTTAGTGATGAGCAGCATCACGTGGTAGCATTTCCTCAGATTGGCACGGGTAAAGGTAATGGCATTGAGGGTGAAGATGATTTTGGTAGAGAGAATATTACAGGTTCAAGCACAGAACGTTATCACTTCCGTACACCGAGTTTACTTAATATCGCGACCACCGCACCTTATGGTCATACTGGCACATTTGCAACGCTAGCTCGCGTACTCGATCATTACGATAATCCAACTCGAAGTATTGACGATTTTTCTGATAATCAAGAATGGTGCTCTTTAGCTCAATTCAGTAGTATAAGTAACTGTGTTAACCTTTATCCCAACACGCGTAGCTTTGGTAACAATGCACTTAACCAATTAAGGATTGAGCGTCAAAACGGCTCCGCATTATTTCAAAATATCAATTTAAACAACACTGAAAAACAACAACTGCTCCAATTTCTAAATGCCCTTACCGACCCATGCATTAACGATATGGATTGTATAGCACCTTGGATAGCAGATCCACAACAAGACAATCACGATGGTCTTATCATCGAAGCGGTAAACAGTATCGGCGACAACTTATAGCTGCACAAGGTAACACGTATAAACCTTTATAATCACAATAACCAAACATGACAGTATACTTTTCATGCTAAAATATGAGCCAAATAATGTTTTAGCTCTATATTATTAATTTCAAAGGCGATGTTTAGTGCATCGTAATTGAGAAGAATTATCAGTTAGAGTAATATACTAATAATACTCATTCTGATAATGGAATATTTTCTTGAATATCAATAAACCCGCTATCTCTCCTCAACAACTATTATCACTGATTGAAAAGCAAAATTTCGGCGTTGAATATCAGCCAATCATCGCCTTGAGTGATAACCGCGTTTTTGCTTATGAAGCACTATCACGCTTTTATGATGAACAAGATAATCCAATCGCACCCGATCTTGTTTACAACGCTCTGCACCATAACCCGCTGTCTTTATTTCAAGTCGAGTTTGCACAAAAAAAAATACAGCTTCAATGCGCACCTGAAAATGCCCAAATTTTTGTCAACTTAGATCAGGATTCATATTTTGCTTATGGCGATGAGGATAAAGAAGAAAACCCCTTTTTGACTTTGTTCCAATCATTTACCACGAATAAGTTGATTGTCGAGTTGATTGAAAACTCAGAGATTAATGATGCGAGAATGAGTCTAAAAATGATCCAGCTAATGGCAGAGCATAATATTCAAACCGCCATTGATGATATTTGTAGTGAGCATTCTATGTTATCAACCAAGGTATTAGAACACGTTGATTTCATGAAATTCGATCGCTATGTAGTACTGAACAAACATAATCCTGAATTTTTATTACTCATTAAATCTTTGATCAGTTACGCCAAAAGCGCGGGTAAAAAAACCATTTTAGAAGGCGTTGAAACAGAAGAAGACAAATCATTTGCCAGCGAGCTAGGTTTTGATTATGTGCAAGGTTTCCTATTTAAACCGCAATTCATTAAATTTAAAAAGCAAAAAACACCTCCAACTGAAGTACATTGGTGGGAATAATATTCAACTCCGACTCTTGAGTGTAAACTGACATGCGAATAGAAAGCCAACGTCGCTGCTGATTGGTTGTGCGCAGCACGATATAGTCTATTGCATCAATTTCAATCATACTCAACTGCCTTCACAAAAATTAAAGCCTGACTTTATTTGTTGATTAAGTTTATTACACTATTAAGAAAATAATTTTAATTTTTGTAGATAGGCTGTTAAACTAACTAGTTAAAATTGCTTCGTATAATCCCAATAATATGGTTTGGGAGTTTCTACCAAGACCCGTGAATTCTTGATTATGAAGTCTGTAACTTTAACTCTAAAATAAAGGTAGAGACTCATGGATTACTTCGCATTACCAAAAATTGATTTGCATTGTCACCTCGACGGTAGCGTGCGCCCTCAAACTATTATCGATCTTGCTGCAGAACAAAACATCACGTTACCGACCACTGATGTAGCTGAAATCCAAGCGATGATGATCGCACCTGAGAGCTGTCCTGACTTAGAAGAATATCTAAAACGTTTCCAACTGCCAGTATCTGTGATGCAAACAGAAGCTGCGTTAGCACGTATTTCATTTGAGCTGTTTGAAGATGCTGCTAAAGAAAATGTGAAATATTTGGAAGTACGTTTCGGACCATTATTGCATTTAGATAAAGGTTTAAACCTAGACCAAATTATCGGCAGTGTTGTCGCAGGCATGCGTAAAGCAGAAGCAACGTACGACATCAAGGGTAACTACATCTTATCTTTGCTAAAACACATGCCGAAAGATCACATCAATGATGCAATTGATGCCGGCGCTAAATATTTAAACAATGGTGTGATGGCGTTTGATCTTGCAGGTAGTGAACCAGATGGCTTCAGCCACGAGTTTGTACCTTATGCTAAATATGCGGCTGAAAAAGGTTTCCGTATTACCATTCACGCAGGTGAGCAAGGTAGCGGCCAAAACGTGCATGACTCAATAAACTTATTAGGTGCAGAACGTATCGGCCATGGCATTCACATTACAGGCCATGCAGAAGCCTACGACCTTGTTAAAAGCAACAACATTGGTTTGGAAACCTGTCCAAGCAGCAATATTCAAACTAAAGCCGTTGATAGCTTAACTGAGCATCCTGTAAATGACTTCTACCGCGATGGTATTCCAGTCACCATCAATACAGATAACCGCACGGTTTCAAACACCACTATGACAGATGAAGTGCGTAAAGTAATGGAAACATTTAACTTAACTCATGAAGACTATTTCAACATTTACAAAACCAGTGTTGAACAAGCTTTCACAACGGCAGAGATTAAACAGCACTTATTAAGTTTTGTAGCTTAAAGCATGACGAAATGAATATTTAAAATAAAAAAGGAAACCAATTTGGTTTCCTTTTTTATAATTCAACTTTTACTTATTCAGCTCTTTATTGATCAGTTACAGCAAGTTTAATACCAAAGCCTAAGAACAAACTGCCAGCTATCTTATTCATTATATTAGCGAGACGTGGCTGACCTTGTCGATCGTCTTGTTGCTGCGCTTTGCTTTGAATTTTAGCGCTGATCTTAGCACTTGACCAAGCTAGGATATGCCCCCAGATAATAGCGTTAAAATTGAAAATCAAACCAAGAATTAAAAACGCGATGGCTTTATTTGGTGCATCCAGTGCAATAAATTGTGGCACAAAGGCTAAGAAGAATAACGCCACTTTCGGGTTCAATGCATTAGTAAAAAAACCTTGGCGAAACACTTTCCACATATCAGCTTTAATTACAGTTGGCTTATGCTCAGCCGATACTGATTTAGTTAAAATCATAGTAATGCCAATATAAAGCAAATAAATAAAACCGATAGTTTTAATCACCATAAATGCTGTCGCCGATGTTGCAAGGAGCGCAGATAATCCAAACGCGGCAGCAAAAATATGCACAAACGTGCCAGCACCAATACCTAACGCCGCGACAGAGCCTGCTTTAAACCCTTGGCTAGCACTGCGACCAATTACATAGAGAGAATCTGGCCCTGGGATCAAATTCAAAGCAATACCCGAGATAACAAACAACCACAAATCGGTAATACCAAACATCATATGTCCTTAATTTTCAATTCCGTTTAGCTAATTACAAACCCTGTTGGTATTGGGTATTAGTTGACACTGGTACCAGACTCGCTAACTCTTCTTTCGCAACAACTTTTACGCCATCATCACCGTTAAGCAGTTGCTCAAAGTATTTAATTAACTCGACCTTATCTTGTTCCACTTTTGAACCGGCACCGATATTGGTTAAATCGATAAAGAACTCATCAAATAAACCCGATAAATCATCAACAGCATCAAAGTTTAAGAACTGCTCATCATTATAAATGCTTGGATAACCACCCTTTTGCTTATCAACCGCAAATGACACGCCTTTCACGTTAGTGATAGTCGTGGCTTTTTCACACTTCAACATACAACCATCTTCAATCGCCGCTTTGTTACAACCTACAGTGCGCTGGAAGAAACATTGACGGCTGGTCATCATTAGGATCGGATGATAAATACTGTAAAACAGTTTGAAACCTTGCGGTCGTTTGATGTTTCTAATTTGTAAGCGATTAATCTCATTAGAAATAAATGCGCCTGAACAGTTTAACTCTTCTTGCAACGTAATTAATGCGTGTGAGTTAGTCGTATTCATTAATGGGCCAGCAACCCATTCAATACCAAGCTCATAAGCACGGAACGCAACACCGGTATTATTGGTAACAATGCGGGCAGGTTTCACTTCTTCTAAGATCTTCACCGCTTCAATGTAATCTTTACCGATTAATACCGCGGGGAACCAAGGAATGAAACGTGGATTACGTTTAAAAATGTCGATATGTTTAGGGCAGTTTTTCTTAAAGCTTTCTGGTAATTTGAAGTAGATATCGGCATCAGTTACATCGCATAAGTGTGCGTCTTTTTCATTGGCAATCAGCAATGATAATGCAGGTTTTTCAAGTAATTTCTCTTGTTGCACAAGCTTAGGCACTTCAACATGCTTAACAGGAGCAACGCCATCATTTAGCTGTAAATCGACTGCATTTTTCAATGCCGCTAACTCTCTAAATGGGATTGTTAGTTTTTCTGCATAATCTGTGAAATCCAGCGGCGCTAAGATAAATTTCGCATTATTCAAATTACGGAAACGCTTCTCGATAGTTTCGTTGGTTAATGAAATTTCATCCGCAACCACTAACTGTGATTCAGATTTCACCACAAAATCATGCTTAGATGTTTTAACTGTCGCCGTTAGTGGTTCACCCACTTGACCAGAAAAATTAATCGTTAGTGGTAATTTCTCAATGGTTAAGTCTTTGATCTTATCTGCGAGCGTAACACCCAGCGCATTCTTGTCTGCATATAAGTCTTTTTTAACTTCTTCAATTTGCACAACTGAAATGGCATTATTACTTTCAATCGCATGGATAACACTGTTATCGCGTGGATTATCACTGAACATGTCTTTATTTAAGCTGCCTTGCAGGAATTTATTGGTAAAACCACGGTTAAATACTTTATGCAGGTTGCCGTCATCCGCTAACAATTCACCATTTTCGATGAATTGGTTGATCTGTTTGCGCCAACTATCAACCACGGTATAAACGTAATGAGCGCCTTTAATACGGCCTTCAACTTTCAATGAGTCTACTTTTGCATCCACTAACGCAGGTAAATCAAAATAAGCCGAGTTATCTTTAAGATTCAGTGGGAATTTATTGCCAGCTTCAGTAATCTCATACTCATCACGACAAGCTTGGCTACAACGGCCACGGTTCCCCGAATTACCAACACTCACAGAGCTAGAATAACATTGACCCGAAAAGGCAATACACAGCGCGCCATGGACAAAGACTTCAGTCAGTACATCGTATTCATGTGCGAGAGCTGTTAATGATTTAATTTCAGGTAAGTTTAATTCGCGAGATAGATTAAGTCGCGTTGCACCTAATTTACTTAAGAATTTAACCTGACCTTCATTGTGCGTAGTTAACTGCGTCGAAGCGTGAATAGCCAGACTTGGGAAATGCTTGTTAACTAAGTTAAAGACACCTAAATCTTGCACAATAATACCGTCAAGGCCAGTGTTAACTAACTGGTTCAATAGTTTGATTAGTGTCGGTAGCTCTTGCTCTAGGATCACCACATTTAGCGTTAAAAATACTTCACAGTCATGTTCATGCGCCAGACGTAATATGCCGTTAAGTTCATCAAACGATAAATTCGAAGCACGGTTACGAGCGTTAAACACATCAAGACCGCAGTAGACTGCATTTGCGCCCGCGACAATCGCTGCTTTAATTGCTTCTACATCACCGCCCGGTGCCAATAATTCCAGTTTTCTACTCATAACGACATGCCCATTTATTGCTTATAGTATTTTTTGAGCGGCTATTCTAACCACATCTCCACGCCATGGCTAGGACTAGACAGATTATTACCAAATTCAGCGGTGTAATTGCCGCGATAAGGTTAGTTTGTGCATTCAAAAATTTACTTCTATCGTTAACTAACAAGTAAATGTTATTTGAAATCAGTGATATTAAAAACCTAGGATGTAGCGATTATGATGTTCGATTTTGGTGTGCAAAGTTTATTAAAGATAAATAGTCAGTTTCAGCTTGGTCGCCACATTGCCCTGCCGAGCTCGCTAGATAGCGTCACCATCATTAATCATCACGACGAAATTGATCCGCAACAGGTCTATGTATCTGAGCGACAAAAACAACAAATTTGGCAATCAGTACTAAACCTTTATGAAACAGGCACTCACCCTGCTATAAGCCTGTGCATACGTAAACAAGGCGAAATAATCCTCAATCGCAGTATTGGTCATGCCCACGGCAATATTCCAAAATGGAGCCATATTTTTGCACATCATATCGAAGATAACACCGTCATGACCCCAGATACTCCAGTGTGTTTTTTCTCTGGTTCTAAAGCCGTCACGGCTTTTCTTATTCATTTATTAAACGAAGATAAGCTCATCAACTTGCACGACCCTATTAGCTACTATGCACCCGAGTTTGGTATCAATGGCAAACAAGATATCAGTATTTATCAGATCCTGACTCATCGCTGTGATCTATCATCACCGAAACATATAAAACTAGACAACATCAATGACAAACTCAATATTTGGCAACATATATGTCACTTGACCCCGTCTAGAAACAAAATAGGCAGCCTAGCTTATCAGGCAATAACAGGTGGTTTTATTCTTGAAAAAATAATAAATATAGTGACAGGAGACAGTATTGATAAGATGCTAGATGAGCGTATTCGTCAGCCCATGAAAATGAAATATTTTCATTATGGTGCAAAAAGTAATGATAAAAGCCAAGTAGCAACGAATTATCTCTCGGGCATAGAACCAACATTCCCAATTTCTAATATGATAAATAATATGTTGGGAGATTCGATCGATAACATCACTAATTTAAGTAATAGTGATGACTTTTATAACACCACCATCCCAGCGGGTAATCTTATTGGCACCACCGAAGAGATGAGCCGTTTTTACCAAATGTTACTTAATGGCGGCCGTTGGAAAGACCAGCAAATCTGCCAGCCAGTTACAATACAACGGCTTATCCAACCACACGGAACCATGCAGTTCGATCTCAACCTACTGTTTCCTATGCATTATACTGCCGGGTTAATGTTAGGATCAGATCCCATTGGAATTTGGGGGCAACACACTAGCCAAGCATTCGGTCATATCGGACTTATCAATAAATTCTTCTGGGCAGATAAAAAACGGGACATTAGTGTGGCACTCAACACGACAGGAATGCCCGTGATCGCCAATCATATGCCAGCACTGATTAACTTCATTGCTAAAGTAAATCAGTGCTGTAAGTGAACAACTCAATCGTATCCTTAATTCAGATTATAAGTATTTAATTTTCACCTTAATATCTGTAGTCATGGGCATGGCTTTGGTAGTTAATTCAAGACTGCCATCAAGCTGCTTCCAATCGCTAATATCCTTACCGTTTGTGCTGATTGTCAGTGTTTGTCCAAGTTCACTAGTTTGATTCACTAATATTGCGTTCATAGCCACGATAAATACTTTCCAACCATTTGTAATTGTAAATATTATGGATAACGACATGGGGTTTATTATCAGCATAGACCGCGTTGATATTATACATTTCAGGTTCGCCTAGATCTGTCCAATGACCAATCACGCCCATATCTATTAATGGTTGACGTTTTGAGTCATGCCAGAAATCACCACCAGCCACATTGCTCCAATCCAACATGCCGCCACCAATAACCGCTGCCATTGGGATCGACATTAATAGCTTTGCCAGTAAACGGATCAAGAGCGAGGTAGCCTTGCTCTGCCCATTTGGCTATTGGCGCTATAAGCTTCAACATTGCCAAACCATTGTAAATCCATTACCACGCCATCGATTGGAAAGCTATTTTGTTGCAATGTGATGAGTTTATCATCCAGCTCATTCCAGTTATCAAAGCCATATTCCGATAACCACAAACCAAACATTTTACGTGGCGGCACGAGCGGTCTGCCCACCAGTTGCATAAATTGACTGCGTAACTCAGGTAAATCCTTACCTGCCATAAACAGCAAACTCGACTCATCACCTGCCGCGCTGACTTTCCAAGGTTGCTGAGTAAAATCCCACTTCGCAGCAGCTAATGTATCTAAATACACGGCCAATATCTAAGCCTGTGTCGCTTATTATGAGAATCTAGGAAAACTAAAATCGTGAGTTAATCCTAATAAAATTAAAACTTACCTATAGACAAACGAAAGTTTCGTAACTAAAATAACTTTCGAATCGAAACTTGATGTTTTCTGAACCATACTCATCACACTATCGATGACATAAACTATTAACATGAGCTATCGATTAACTAAAAAGTTGTCAAAGCGAGTTAGATTACATAACTGGCTGTTTAAGTAATCAAGGTAGTAAAAATACATAATTGAAGGAGAGTCGCGATGTGTGGCATTGTTGGTGCAGTAGCACAAAGAGATGTAGCTGAAATTTTAGTCGAAGGTTTACGCCGTTTAGAATACCGTGGATATGACTCTGCCGGTGTTGCCATTGTCGATGCAGACAGTAATTTCACACGTGTACGCCGTTTAGGTAAAGTGCAAGAATTGGCTGACGCTGTAGAAGCAAACCATGTTGCTGGCGGCACAGGTATCGCGCACACTCGTTGGGCAACGCATGGCGCACCTTCAGAAGCTAATGCGCATCCACACGTTTCTGGCGATATCGCCGTAGTACATAATGGTATTATCGAAAACCATGAAACATTGCGCGCGCTATTAATCGAACGTGGTTATATTTTTGAGTCGCAAACTGATACCGAAGTTATTGCTCATATGGTTGAATGGGAACTTCGCTCTGCAAGTTCACTCTTAGAAGCCGTACAAAAAACCGCACTGCAACTTGATGGCGCTTATGGCACTGTCGCACTTGATCGCCGCGATCCTGAGCGCATTGTTGTTGCGCGCTCTGGTAGCCCAATCGTCATTGGACTAGGTGTGGGTGAAAACTTCCTCGCTTCAGATCAATTAGCATTATTAAACGTAACGCGTCGCTTCATGTATTTAGAAGAAGGCGATGTAGCAGAGATCACTCGCCGTGACGTATCTGTATTTGATGCTGAAGGTATTGCTGTTGAACGCGAAATCACAGAGTCAAACGCTGAGCACGATGCCGCTGATAAAGGTCAATTCCGTCACTTCATGCAGAAAGAAATTTTCGAGCAACCGACTGCGTTGATTAATACCATGGAAGGCCGTATTACCCGTGATAGCGTAGTAACAGAAAGCATCGGTGTTAACGCTGTTGAGATCCTTGATAAAGTGGAACACGTGCAAATTATCGCTTGTGGTACCTCTTACAATGCAGGTATGACAGCGCGCTACTGGTTTGAATCTTTAGCTGGCGTAAGTTGTGATGTCGAGATTGCATCTGAATTCCGCTACCGTAAATTTGTTGTGCGTCCAAATAGCCTACTTATCACTATTTCACAATCAGGTGAAACTGCAGATACATTGGCTGCACTGCGTTTAGCAAAACAACGTGGTTACATGGGCGCAATGACAGTGTGTAACGTAGCTGGTTCATCACTGGTTCGTGAATCTGACTTTGCCTTTATGACGCGTGCCGGAACAGAGATTGGCGTAGCATCAACAAAAGCGTTCACAACGCAGCTGTGCACATTACTGATGTTAGTCACAGCATTAGGTAAGCAAAAAGGCGCTATCGCTGCTGATAAAGAAAAAGAAATTGTTGAAGCATTACATGCATTGCCAGCACAAATCGAAAACGGCTTAGCATTTGATAAAGAAATCGAAGCGCTAGCCGAAGATTTTGCAGACAAACAACACACGTTATTCTTAGGTCGTGGTGAGTATTATCCAATTGCCGTTGAAGCATCTTTAAAACTAAAAGAGATCTCTTACATTCACGCAGAAGCTTATGCAGCGGGTGAATTGAAACACGGTCCTTTAGCGCTTATTGATGCAGAAATGCCAGTTGTCGTTGTAGCGCCAACCAATGAGCTATTAGAGAAACTAAAATCTAATATCGAAGAAGTACGTGCTCGCGGTGGTTTACTGTATGTGTTTGCTGACACTAAAGCCGGTTTTGAAGCCGAAGAAGGCTTAAAAGTAATTACCATGCCGCACGTAAGCGAAATCACAGCACCCATCTTCTACACAGTGCCAATGCAGCTACTTTCATATCATGTAGCGCTAATCAAAGGCACAGACGTAGACCAACCTCGTAACCTCGCAAAAGCGGTTACTGTCGAGTAAGATATTGATTTAAAATAACTTATTTATTTGTCTAATATATAAACCACCAGCAAAGTCTATTTGTTGGTGGTTTTTTTTATGTTTCCGAATCTCCATATAACATGGCTAGTTTAGTTACACTCGACCAATACCCAGCTAAAACATAACCAGCACATAATAATACAAATAGTGCTACTTGAAGTTAATGTGTTAACACATTTGTCTCTGATTCAGCTAAACCTTAGCTGACTCAATTTTGCCCTATTTCTGCGTCAGAGCTATTACCCACTCACAATATGTCCATTTTTGTTTGCCATACATTTCATGTGAGAAATTGGAGGAATTTGTCATATCACAACAGCACACGCGAACCCTATTGCGAGCTCAATTTGGATTAACTCGAAAGGGATATTCACTAAGACAGTCCAAAATAATCTATCCAGAATCGCGGGGGAAAATCGATTTTAAAAGGGAAAATAAGCATTAGAGAGGGTATTTGGCCTGAGTGGTGAAATGGCATCTTGTTTGTTAAACCCCGATTAAAATGTCATGTGTTCTCACCGATAGAAATGTCGCTTTTGGTATTATTTAAAGATATGTAACAAATAGCGACAAATCAATTAATCATCGGATTGATGAGCTTGGTTTAAAGTCATCTGGATTAACTAGTACTGGGTTTATAGCC
>Ga0105356_10003346_pt1 | contig 15787 bp, 11 predicted proteins | sample GOMGulsemesocosm_3_FD_83502 | JGI IMG/M metagenome (GOLD analysis project Ga0105356, IMG submission 83502) | Methane-oxidizing microbial communities from mesocosms in the Gulf of Mexico - GOM9D Gulf of Mexico | ecosystem: Environmental > Aquatic > Marine > Cold seeps | place: Gulf of Mexico...
CAGCAATCTAGCAGATTTGTACCTCCAGCATCACAAAAAGTACTCAGTGATTTTATTGAAAAAGATTACCTAAACAAACACCTAAGGCGAGTTATTGAAGCTTCTATTGATCGTAAAAACACTTTTATAAAAACTTTTTCGGACAACTTTGAGAACGAAATTTTAGTCAATTCTAAAAATACAGGTTTACATATTATCGGAGAATTAAACAGTTCTATTAGTGATATTCAATTGGCTAATTTTTTTAGAAAGAAAAATATTGTTGTACATCCTTATAGTAATTATTTTATCAAAGGGAAGAAACAAAACGGTATTGTAATGGGATACAGCTCTGTAAACAATAAAGTAATTAAAGAAACCATTGTTAGAATGAAAAATGAATATACGAAATTCATCAGTGATCTATGACACAATCTAAAAAGAGTTCCTTTTTAAACTAAAAAACTCTTTTAAATTGTATTTATTATTTTCTTTATTTTAAAACATCGGGATAACTAAAAAGAGCTGGCAATCCTCCCGTATGCCAAAAAAGCACATTGGAATTTTGTTTTAATTTCTTTTTTTTCAGATAATCCAACATTCCATAAAAAGCTCTTCCCGTATAAACAGGATCTAACAGAATAGCTTCAGTTTTAGCGAGTTCATTAATTGCAAATTTTTCGTTTTCTGTCAAAACAGCATATCCAGATTTATCGTAATCTTTATTTACAACAGTGTCCTTAAGTGTATATTCCTTTTTAATATTTAATATTTTTTTTCCACCATTTACCAAATTTAAGACAACTTCATCCAGAGAAAGTCCATTTGTATGTTCCTTATCAATATTTATAGGAATCAACTCTGTTTTTAAATCAAACAACTCAATCCCTAATAAAAGTCCGGCTTGCGTTGCACCAGAACTTGACGCAAAAAAAATATAATCCATATGTAAATCTTGCTCACTTAGCTGTTCTTTTAACTCTTTTACGGCATAAGTAAAACCTAGTGCACCAACATTATTTGAACCTCCAATGGGAATCACATAACATTTCTTACCTTTTTTCTCTAATCGTTCTTTTAAAACTTCGCTATCTTCTCCTTTTCTGTTTTCTCCTGTAAAATGAATGTGAGCACCTAATAGAGAGGATAGTAATAAATTTCCATTGTATTGTTCCGGTGCTTCACCTCCAAGCATCAAATGACATTCTAAGTTTGCTACAGCACAAGCTGCTATTGTTTGACGGCAATGATTTGACTGCTGTGCGCCTGCAGTAATTATTGTATCGCAACCTTTATTTATGGCATCTTGAATTAAATATTCTAATTTCCTAGTTTTGTTACCTCCTGAAGCCAAACCAGTATGATCATCTCTTTTTATAAATAAATTATAATCTGCATATTTTTCAGATAATTTTTTCAGAGGCTGGAATGGCGTTGGAAAGAACCCCAAACTAAACTTATTATTTATCATTTTTTTACTATCCATGTATTGACTGTATTGTATTTTCCTTTTATTATTATTTTATAAAGATTGGAAGCAAACTTATCTATATTTATTAAAATTTTCTCTTTACCAGACTTAATTTTAGCAACCTGTTTGTAATTGTCTTTTCCTCCTATTTCAAAATTATTGGTAGTACTTATATATATTTTTAGCTCTTCAGAATTGTAAGATTTCCATGATACCTCTATCAGGTTGTTTTTCAAAACTGCTTTTGGTTTTGCTACGGAAATAACTCCTTTTAGGGAAACTCCATCAAGTTCTCTTAGTTGCTGTCTTTTAGGTTTTAAATTCAAAGTTTTTAACATTGTCGAAGTTATATCAACAATAGCAGGTTCTTCATCTCTAAAATATTGATTTAAATTTTTAGCATTTGTAACAATCCATGTTTGTCTTTCTCTATCTGATTGTTTTCCATGTCTTTTGCCTAATTTAGGCTCTCTACCATGATCTGTAGTAATATAGATTTCCCAATTTTCATCAAATTTTTGCTGCCTGTATGTAATGGCATTCCAAATTTGACCTATTTGTTTATCCATTATTTTAACACTGTTATAAAACTTTTCACTATCTCCAAATAGATGTCCTAAATCATCTGTATATTCTAAATATACCCATGATAAATCTGGACTTTCCGCCTTAATATATCTAGATGTTTCGGCAACTACATGTTCATCAATTTTATAATTGTGTAATTTTTCCTTTTCATGAGGAAAGTTAATGGTATCTAATTCGAACCCATCAAAATGATAATCCATTTTTAGATATGCTGTTTGTGGCAAATTTTCCCCAATCAGTTTTGTTCTATTGTCTTGCCAAGTAGAAAAGATAGCCGTCTTAAGAGATGGTTTTTGCTTTTCAGCGAATCTAAAAATCGTCCAATAATTATAATTTGGATTTTTAACTTTATTTCCCCAAACATTGTGCTTGTTTGCCCAAGTACCCGTTAATAAGCTATTGTAACCGACTGCTGAGATTGTTGGAGTTTCAGAATATCCGTTTTTTTCACCACCAACATACGCTCTGGTGTAACCTCCAACTTTAGCAATTGCATCTAAGTTTGGAGTTTTGATTTTTTCAATAACATCTGCTGGAATTCCATCAGCGATTATAAATATTACTTTTGATTTTTTTTCTTGAGAAAAAGTTGAAAAAAAACTAAAAAGAGCTATCCTTAAAAATAATGGATATTTCATAAATTGTTGTTTTTAATTAATTTAGTTATACAAACAAAAATTATATATTCACTTTTATTTTTCAGTAACTTTCATCACTTCAAAAGAAAGGAGTGGATTATACACGTTGTTTTGATGTTTAATTGGTATTATAAAATTTTCAGTCACTCTAAAGACAACAGCACTCCTAAAAAATTAATTATTTATTTTTCACAAAAGAATCTAGAAACTCACTGGCAAATCTTTTTCCTAAAGTTCGTTGGCCTGCTGCGTTAAAATGCGTTCTGTCTCCTTTGTCTTTTAAATCTGAAGTAGAAACTACTTCACAATACAGGTCTGAATTGGCATATTTGTTAATTTGCTCATTAATTTTTTGCCAATTCTCTTTGTACTTAGAAAAAGAACCAAGCTCTCCTACTATTATTGGGGTATTTTCATTTCCAATAACAGTTCTAAATATTTTAAAGAGCTTTGAAAGGTTCTCTTTATGAGATTTCATTCCCTTCTCATTTGCATCACTCTCTCCTTGATGCCATAAAACACCTTTTACCGTTCCATACTGTTTTCCAATTTCAACTTTCTCTTTAAAATTGGACAACAATTTTACATTTCGATGTATAGAATCTCCTAACCATTGAGAAATACTACTACCTCCAACGGCTGTTGGTAATAACAATACTGAAACATGGTCTGGTAAATCTTTTATCAATCTTTTACCAAAAGACAAACCACAATCTAACCCTACCATTGTAGGCTCATAAAAATGTAGGGGTTCTTTAGCTAATAGCATCGAACCCTGTTTATTTAGTACTAAAACTCTCGAGTTTGATATGGTGTCTTGAGGTGCTACAAGTCCTCTACCTGCCATATTAGATTGACCTGCCATAACAAATACCCAAACTTCTTTTTCTTTTGAGCACGAAATGAACAAAGAAATTACTAGTAAGGTGAATATCGTATTTTTCATTTTATTTTCGTTTTACTATAATCTAAAACTAAATTAACAAAAGCTTTTATACCTACTTTAAAGCCACTTTCATCCAAATAAAAATTTGGTGTATGATGTGACGCTGCATCTTCTTTTTTTATATCCTTTGGTCTCGCTCCTAAAAAGAAAAACAGTCCAGGTATTTCTTTTTGATAAAAAGAAAAATCTTCTGCCCAAGTAACAGGATCTATAAGTTCTACGTTTTCCTTACCTGCTGCTTTTTGTAAAGAAGGAAGCATTTTTACAGTCAAAATAGGGTCGTTATATGTTATTGGATACCCTTTACTCATCCACAGACTTGCTTTAACTCCATAGGCATCGGCAATACCATTTACTCTTTTGCGAATCTCATCGTTTAATTTTTTTTGCATGTCGTAATTTAAAGTTCTAATAGTCCCCATCATGCTTACTTTTTCAGGAATGATATTCCCTCTAGAACCTGCATGAATGCTACCTATACTTATAACAGCTCCTTCTTTAGTTAATTCAGTATTTCTACTCACTATCGTTTGCAAACCATTTATTATTTGAGCTGCCACTACAATAGGATCGTTTCCTTCCCATGGTTTTCCTCCATGTGTTTGCTTTCCTTTTAATGTAATTCCCAATCCTTGGGAAGCTGCCATAATTCCCTTAGGTTTGTATTGGATTTTACCAACCTCAGTAACGGAATTCATGTGCAAACCAAAAATCACTTCTACATCTGGATTTTTTAATACTCCTTCTTTAACCATCAGGTATGCTCCTCCTTCTTCTCCTTTAGGCCTTCCTTCTTCTGCTGGTTGAAAAATAAACTTTACAGTTCCTCTAAGATTCTTTTTAATTTTTGACAATATCTCTGCTGTTCCCATTAATATGGCCATATGCGCATCGTGTCCACAAGCGTGCATAACATAGGTTTCTTCTCCATTATAAGTTCCTTTAGTTTTTGAAGCAAAAGGAACAGCTGTTCTTTCTTTTACAGGTAAGGCATCCATATCTGCTCTCAAAGCAATAACCGGTCCCGACTTGTCACCTTTTAAAACACCAATTACACCAGTATGAGCAACTCCTGTTTGTACCTCTATTCCTAAACCTTTTAGATAGGTTGCTATTTTTTCAGCTGTTTTAAATTCTCTATTAGAAAGTTCTGGATTTTTATGAAAGTCTCGTCTAAATTCAATAACGCTTCTCTCGACTTCATTTACCAATTTGTCTATCTTTTTTGATTGTGCTTGCAAACAAAAAGATGAAAAAACAAAAAGTATTGCTATATTTATTTTCATGTTTTCCTTCTTATTAAAACCCTATAGCAGTATCATCACCACGTCTATCTGCTCCTCCTTCTAATTTTCCATTAGGCAATAACATAATACCATCGACTTTACCAATTACTTTTGAATTTTTCTTTAATATCTTATACCCCTTTGTGGTTACGCTGTCTAGTAATTCTTTTGAAAAAGATTTGGGTTCAAAGCGTATTAAATCTGGCAACCATTGGTGGTGAAAACGTGGTGCATTTACGGCTTCTTGCATAGTCATCTTATATTCATGTACATTCAAAATAGTTTGAACCACAGAAGTAATAATTGTTGAACCTCCTGGAGTACCGACACTCATCCATAATTCCCCATCTTTTTCAACTATTGTAGGACTCATAGAGCTTAGCATTCGTTTTTCTGGTGCAATGCTATTGGCTTCTCCTCCAACCAATCCGAATATATTTGGAACTCCTGGTTTGATACTAAAATCGTCCATAATATTATTCATAAAAAAGCCCAATTCAGAACAATATAATTTTGAACCAAAACCAGCATTCAATGTTGTTGTTGCAGAAATTGCGTTTCCGAATTGATCTATTATAGAATAATGTGTTGTTTCTTCACTTTCTTGAAACTGAACTTTTCCATACGATAGCTCTGACGACAATGTTGGCTTATCAAAAGAAAAATTTGACATTCTATCTTTTAAATAATTTGCCTCCATCAGTTCTTTCACTGGTACATTTACAAAGTCGGGATCTCCCATATAGTAGCTTCTATCTGCATAAGCTCTTCGTTCTGCTTCAGTAATTACCTGTATTGTTTTTAGAGTATTGTGACCATACTTATCTAAATCATAAGGTTCAACCATATTCATGATTTGCCCCATACAAATCCCTCCACTTGAGGGTGGAGCCATAGAAATAATTTTAAGGTTATCATATGTAAAAGTCACTGGTTTTCTCCAAACAGCATCATAGTTAGCCATATCCTTTTCAGTGATTATTCCTCCATTCTCCTGAATAAATTTTGCAAATATTTTTGCAGTTTTCCCTTTATAAAAGCCATCTTTTCCTTCTTTTAAGATGCGTTCTAAAGTCTCTGCAATAGTCGGATTTTTAATTGTGTCTCCTTTTTTCCAAGCTTTCATAAAAACTATAGAGTCCTTATTTACTTGTCTAAATACTTTTTGAGACCAACGGATTCTACTTTCTTGTTTTTTAGTAACAACAACCCCTTTTCTTGCCAATTCAATTACTGGGTTAATGATATCTTCTAGCGATAAAGACCCCAACTTTTTATGTACTTCTAATACCCCAGCAACGGTACCAGGAACACCAACTGCCAAAGCACCATGAGTGCTTAAATTTTTAATAACGTTGCCCTCTTTATCTAAGTACATATCTTTAGAAGCCCCTTGTGGTGCTTTTTCTCTATAATCTATTGCCCCAGTTGAACCATCTTTCTTTCTATACACCATAAAACCGCCACCACTAATATTTCCTGCCACAGGGTAAGCAACAGCCAAAGCCAATTCAGTTGCTATCATAGCGTCAAATGCATTCCCCCCTTTTTGTAAGATATCTGATCCTATTTTTGATGCTTCTGCTCTTGCAGATACTACCATTGCTTCATTCGTTATTAGTCCTCTTCTTGAAACATCTTCTACTAGTTTTTTATTTTCTTTACAAGCAATAACTAAAAGTATAAGTATACTTCCAAATAGTTTTTTTTTCATCATATGATTTTTGATAAATTATATATTATTAGCATCCATAATTAATTTTATTTCCATTCAACAATTTTGTTAAAAAGGTTGTTTAAAATATTTTAAACAACCTTTTAAGTAATTTTACTTGGGTAATTTCCCCTCCTAGAATAAACTAATATAAATATTTTTCTTCTTCTGTATCTCTTTAAACCGGGTTATTCATTTTCAACACACTACCACCCTGGGTTTTGTGTTAGTGCCGGGTTTAAAGCAATTTCATCCGTTGGAATTGGATAATAATAATGTTTGGCAGGGTCAAACACTCTATTTTCATAAATAGTTCCTTGATAAGGATCCAAATAAACCTTACCATCAATAGTAATTACTTTTACCTCTGCCTCTGGTAAAGTTGCAGCTACAGCAGCATCAAAACGCATTCCTAATTTTCTTTTAGCAAGATATTCTCCTTTGGCCCATCGCATTAAATCATCATATCTAAACCCCTCAAGAGCCAATTCAATTCTACGTTCTCTACGAATTTCTACAATTATTGGAGACAATCCTTCACTCGCATATTTAGGATCTAATTCTGGAGACACATTTAGATGTGGCATCCCCACACGGTCTCTCAATAAATTAATAGAAATATCTAAATCTCCTTGTAATAGAGTACCTAGTTCCGCCTTCGCTTCTGCATAATTTAATAATACTTCACCAAAACGTATAATATGTGCATCATTTTCTTCTTTACCAAAGCCTTTTCTTTGGTCTTCTTTATCAAATATTTTATGAGGTGCATATCCCGTAGAAGTTACATAGCTCGTAGATCCATATCCTCGTAACCCAACAGGAAAATCAACATAAGTTGTTTTCCAATCTTCATCAGCAGCTTCAGGAACCCCATCAGGAAATACAATGGTTTGTCTTAGTCTAGGATCTCTATTTACCAATTCATTAGCTAAATTATCATCACCTAAAAACACCCCAGAAAGTCCGATAGGCTTCCCATCTGTACATAAATAATCATCAACCATATCCTTAGTCAATCCTAATTGTCTACTTCTGTAATAACCACTCAATCGATGTCCATTTATACCGTTTACATATTTTCTATATAAAATAGACTCTTTATTGCCTGATAAATCTACCTGCTTAAATAAATTATTATAAGCTACATCTGTCCCTCCAGAAGTATACAAACTGTAATCACCTTCGTCAATTAATGTTTTAGCTGCATCCGCTGCGGCTTGCAACCACGTATTCGCATCGCTTCCTATACCATGATATTTTCTAAACGTTCCTTCATGCAAACAAATTCTGGATTTTAAAGCCAAAGCAACACCCTTATCAACACGACCAACGTCTACACCACCTCTAGCTGGTAAGTGTTCTATTGCAAAATTAATATCTGCCAATACATTGTTCATGACCATTTCTCTAGAATCTCTAGCTCCAAATAATTCTGTATCTCCAACATTTAAAGTTGTATCAAACCAAGGAACATCACCATATCTCTTTACTTTATCAAAATAAAAAGCTGCCCTAAACAAACGCGCTTCTCCAGCATATTGATTTCTGATACTAGGCAATACCGCTACTGCCTTTTCATAATTTTCAAGAAAATAATTGATATCATATAATTGAAACCAATACCAACCATGTAAAGTACGTGTAGATCTTGTTTCAAATTGTCCTGCAGAAATTTGTTCTAAATAACGTGTTCTACTATTATTCTGTACCATATTATCACTTTTAATATCTTCCCAAAAGATACCTCGATAACCAGAAGTAAAAGCTGAATTATAATTCCCTAAGAATAACCGATGCCTAAAAGCATTCCCTGCAGCGTGGTAAATTGAATTATTATATACTTTCATACTTTCTTCACTACTAAAGAAAGTTTCTCCATTTAAATCCGATTCTGGATAACGTTCCAAAAAATCATCATTACAACTCCAAACTAGAGTGATAATGAACAATAAATATTTATAATTTTTCATCTTTTTAACTTTTATATATTATAATGTAATATTTAAACCTAATGAATAAGTCCTTTGATACGCATAACCTAGTGTACCACTATTACCTAAATTAATTTCAGGATCTAAAGGTTGTCTTATATTAGAATGTTCCCAAAGATTTTGACCTGACAAAAAGATCTTAAGTTTTGAAGCTTTTAATTTATCTAAAACCGATTGTGGTAAATTATAACCGATAGTTAAGTTTTTTAAGCGTATGTAAGAGGCGTCTTGAATAAAACGAGATTGTATTTCTCTATTTTTATCATTTCTAGCCAAAGGTCTTCCAAAATAAGCATTTCTATTTTCAGGGCTCCAACTTTCTGTTACAAAATGTTTTTGCACCTGGAAATACTGACTTGCATATGGGAAAAATGCTTGCGTTGTAGGCCAATAATCTCGTTTACCTACACCTTGAAAAAACACATTCATAAAGAAACCTCCATAGCTAATGTCTCCAGTAATACCATAAGTATATCGTGGTGTTGTATTCCCAATAATTTTTCTATCTCCAGGGTTTTCTAAATTACTATCACCAATATTTATCTCTCCATCTCCATTTAAATCGGCATATTGTATATCTCCTGCAACCCACGCACTTCCGTCAATATAAGATTGGCTTGGAGCATCTGCTGCCTCCTGATCTGTTTGAAAAACACCTACAGTTTCATAACCCCAAATTTGACCTAGTTGATACCCTTCATAATACTTTTGATTGAAACTGGCAGTTTGTGAGCCTCCATATAGCGCAAAATTAGGGTTCTCATATTTTGTTATTTCAGCTTGACTATCAGCTAAATTAACACCAATAGAATAGTTTAATTTATTATTAACACGTTGTTTCCAATTTAAACTTAATTCAAAACCTTTCGTTTCCAACGAAGCTCCATTTACTAAAGGAGGCGATGCCCCAGCAGTTTGAGGTAAATTCCCAAAAGGCAATAACATATCTTTGGTCTCACGGGTATAAACTTCAAAAGTACCAGTCAGTTTATTACTGAAAAGCCCAAAATCAACACCATAATTCGTTGTTGTTGACGTTTCCCAAGTTAAAGTAGGAGAAACGAGATTTGGAGGCGAAATATACAATTCTCTTTCATCTTCAAAAATCCATCTATTAGAAGTACCACTTCCTAAACTTGGTATGTAAGCATAGTAATTACTTCCTATACTTTGATTTGCCAATGCTCCATAAGAAAACCTAAACTTCAACTCGCTCAATACGGGTTTTAAGCTTTCCATAAAATTTTCTTGTGATATTCGCCATGCTAATGAGAAAGATGGAGAGAATACAAATCGATCTTTTTCAGAAAATCTTGAAGTACCGTCATAACGTCCAACAATTTCTAATAAGTATTTATCATCGTAAATAAAATTAGATCTAAAAAATGCACCTCTAAGTCCCAATTGGTAACGACTATCTGCAACTTGTTCTTCTCCTGTTCCTAATGACAATCCTGGAGTTTCTGGGTTGATTAACTCTTTTCTTGTCGCATTGAAACTCACATTATCTGTCAATTCTTGATTGTAACCAACCATATTTTTAGTATACAACTTACCAAATGTTCTTTCGTATTGAGTAAGTGCATTGAAGGCATAATAATTTCTTTTTGAGTTTCTAAGTTGGTAAAAATCATCATTACTTTGACCGAAAACAGTTTCATATTTGAAATCTATAAAAGGAATTTTCTTTTGATACCTTGAAGCATTGTATCTATACATATTAGATGTAAAATTCGTTACAATACTTAAATATTCATTTACATCAGCTTTTAAATCAATATTTAATAAAATATGATTATTTGCAGACTCGTCTCTACCTGCTAATTTTTGATATCCAACTGGATTGGTAAAATAACGTCCTGCATATTCTGACCCATCATTAGGATACCTTACTGGTGACAAGGGGGATGAAAACACTAAATTATTAAATACTGTTTCATCAGACTTGTAATTATGAGGCGTATCCAAATTCGTAGAATTGAATCCCATTTTCAACCCCGTCTGCAACCAAGAAAAAGTTTGATTTGTTAGTTTAAGACTTGTATTTAATCGTTTGTAGGAATCGTTTGCATTTTTAAAAAGACCTCCTTGATCTAAATACCCAACAGAGGCATAAAAAGATGTTTTTTCGCCACCTCCAGAAGCACTTAAAGTATATTTTTGTGTCATTGCATTGTCTTTGATCAACTCTTTGGCCCAATCTGTAAAGCCATAAAATCTAAATTGACCATTACCAGGTTCTCCGACTACTTCCCATTCTGGATTGTTAATTGGATCGGTGTCATAAGCTTGAAGGCGATCAAGAAACTCTTGTGTATACCGTTCACCTTCACCTGCATTCACAAGTGCTTGATTAATCAATTTAGCTTGTTCATAACTACTTCCTACTACTTCTGGTAATCTAGTTGGTCTTTTAAAAGAAGTATTGGAAGTAAAACTTACTGTAGTTTTTTTGTTCTTTTTACCACTCTTAGTTTCTATCAAAACCACACCAAAAGCAGCTCTAGAACCATATATTGCAGAAGCTGCTGCATCTTTTAATACAGTAACACTTTTAACGTCAGCATCATTTATCAAGTCTGGATTCATCTCTACTCCATCTACTAAAATAAGCGGTGCACTGTTACCTGATATAGATGCAATTCCTCTAATATTAAAGTTAGAACTAGATCCTGGTGCTCCATTTTGACTTGTAATATTTAAACCTGGAATAACTCCTTGTAGACCTTCTGATAAACTAACAATCGGTCTTTCTTCTAATGTCTCTGCACTAATTTGACTTATAGCACCGGTAAGGTTTACTTTCTTTTGTGTACCATATCCTACTAGAATTACTTCATTTAAAATATCCGCATCTTCTGTCAAAACAACATCTATTTTATCACCATTGACAGTTCTATTTTGAGTTTTAAAACCAATATAAGAAAACACTAAAACCTCTCCTTTATCTGCTTTGATAACATAATTTCCGTCAAAATCTGTCTCTGTTCCTCTTGCAGTACCTTTTACTAAAATATTTACTCCAGGTAAAGGCACTCCTGCCACATCTGTTACAGTTCCATTTACATTCAATCGTGCCTCTTCCAATTCAGTTTTTCCTAATTTTTCTGGATTTTCAGTAACCACAACCGTCTTGTTTTCTGTAAACATATAGGTGAAATTAGTAGAAGATAAACTCCTATCTAACAATTCACTTGCTTTGATAACTCCCTTATTTAATGTAATATCTGGTGTATTCTTCACCAAATCATGTCTATAAATAAACTTATAGCCTGTTTGCTTGTTTATAAGCTTAAAAATTTGCTTGATCGTAACACTTCTAACTTTCTTTATTACAATATCAGCATCTTGAGAAAACCCTTTTTTGGGACTCATTGCTAACAGTACTGTACAAAATAAAAAGACAAAAGTTTTCATAATAGTCTTGAAGAGTCTATCCAAATAAATGGATCCTCTTTTTTTTAATTTAAATTTCATAAATTTGCTCTGGTTTAGTTAAACATTGTTTTAATTAATCTAATCATTACTAAAGGCTATATCGGTGGATCGTGTTAGCCTTTTTTTTTATACTTAATTTTCTGTTTTTAATACTATTTTTTTTGTTTCTTTCGTTAGATTCAGTTCTTAAAAATGACATTATTTATAAAATGAATTCATTTTTTATTTTTTTGTGTGCGCACACAAAAATAGTTCTAAACCTTCATTGATCATCTAATTAATTATTTTATCGTTATTATATTATTTTTAATTTCAAAATTGATTTCTCCTTTATTGGTGATTTCAATCAATTTAAGAATTTTATTAATTGATTTCGTTCTTTCTAAGACGCCTGTAAATATGAAATCTTTCTTTTCTTCAGATTCATAAATTACATCTACATTGTACCACCTTGACAAAATCTTCATCATTTCCTTTAAAGGCATCTCATTCAAAACAAACAATCCATTCACCCAAGAAACCTCTTGTGATACATCCACATTATAAACCTGAATAGCTTTAGAATTATATGCAACAACTGCTTGTTGATTTGGTTTTAAAACATTCTGAAAATGTTCATTTTTAACAACAACCTTACCTTCTACCAATGTTGTTTTAATTGTCATATCATCATTATATGCTTTTATATTGAACTCTGTCCCCAACACACTAACTTCCTGATTCTTTGTAATCACATTAAACAGCGTACCATTGTGTTTTGTACTTGGCGACACTTCAAAATAAGCTTCTCCATAAACAAGTTCGACTTGACGTATTTCATTATTTTTGAATTTTACTGGGTATTTCAACTTAGAATCTGAATTCAACCAAACTTTCGTCCCATCAGCTAATTGAACAAAAAACTGTCCCCCTCTAGGAATTGTTAAATAATTGTATTTAATCTCACTTTTCTCTGAAGGAGCACTTGTATCATAAACAAGTTTTTCACCATCACTAGAACTCCCTTTTAGTGTTATTTTTTTTCCTTTTTCTAAAATTACTTGAGTACCACTCTCTGTTGTCAAAATAGCTTTATCAGAACCGGATTGTATTTCAACTTCTGAATTAATTCGTATTTTTTGTTCATTCGTAGAGTTATTGAAATCATCTATAAAATATACATAGCCCAATCCTATAATACCAACAAAAATAGCGGCGTATTTGTAAATACTTTTTAATCTCTTTTTATAAAAAATAGATTTGTTGATTTTTATTCTTTTAAAGATTTTTTCTTTTTCATCCTCCGTACTAAAATCAACCATTTCAAAATCAATCAAAAAGTTAGTTTTAACAAAATCATTAAAAATCAATTCATTTTCTGAATCTTTTAACCACCTAGTTAAGACCTCCATCTCTTCTTTCGTCTCAGACTTGGAGAAACATTTTAGTATAATAATTTTAATTTTTTCGTCAAGCATTGTACCACCTCTTTTTATTAAGACGCCACAAAATTACTATACCCCAACGTTTTTTAATTTTTTTTTTTAAATTGCCAAACAATTAACTCTCAATATATCCTCTTTATAATTTGAAAACACCTTTTTTAAATAGTAAAACATTAAAAAGTGAACTCGCAAAAGGAAATGAAAAGGCGTTAAATTTTTTAATGGACCTTCATCATCATTCGCTTTCTGTCTATGCCTATAGTTTATCACATGATACTGATACAGCAAAAGATATAGTGCAAAATGTATTTATACGATTGTGGGAAAAAAGAGACGACATACAAAAAATACAATCCATCAAAGATTTTTTATACAAATCTGTTTATAATGAATTTATCAACCAATATAGAAAAGACATAAGGCGATCTCTCGCTTACAATAAAAAACATACGCAGGCTTTGAGTTATATTGTAGAAAGTCTTGATGAAGATTTACTAAAAAAACAGGTTGGCATAGTCAAATTGGAAATCGAAAAGTTACCTTCAAGGTGCAAAGAAACCTTTTTGTTAAGTAAACAAGACGGACTGACAAATGCTGAAATCGCAAATTACATGAAAGTTTCTACAAAAACTGTAGAGCGTCAAATAACCAAAGCTTTTGATATATTACGTACCAAACTTAAAAGCGATATTTCTCCTCTATTATTTTTATTATTTTCACGACGTTGATCTTAAGTATTAAAAGTGATTAGAATCAAGCAATATTTTAGGTGAGTGTTCAGTTATTAAACAAATAATTTGGTTAACCTATATAGGAAGAATTTTGGATCAGATACAATAAGTTGGGGCTTAACTTAAAAAATTGTTCATTTACACTCAAATTTCAACTCCCTATATACTATGAATACTTCCCTTAATTCTTCATTTTTACTTAATGGCATTTTAGATTGTTTTGACATCACAAGTTTCGAAAGAACCGATAGTAATTTAAAGACTTATGACAAACGACTGACAATTTTTCTAAAAGAGAAGAAGAAAGTTCCAGAAAAATATAAAGAAAACACCTACAAGGCAAGCGGTTTTATGGAGCCACATGTTATTGATGATTATCCAATTAGGAATATGTTGGTCTCCCTGAATATCAAACGAGGACGTTGAGATGTCGACCTCAATGGAAGCAGTATAAAAATAAGTCGTGGCTGAAACACAATTGTATCACAGGGAACTCGAATAAGTAAAGAGTTCGCTACTTTTTTAAAACAACTTAGTTGATAACAACGCTATCAGCATAAAAAGTTTAGAGATATTTTTCGGAATTAATGATAAAAATTTTGAGAGACAGTACAAAGAACGTTTAAGCGGATCTGATAATTGGGATCAAAAATTACAAGCAACAGACTATCTTATTTATCCTGAGGGTATAGGTATTTAGATGAAACAACTTTGTCTAATGGCAGCTATATACAATCTTCACAAATAAATCTAAAAAAGGAAGGAAAAAAGTATTGTTACTATGATAAAAGCTACAGCTACAAGTAACATTATTGAAATTCTAGATAATGAACTTAACTCTAAACAAAGAAACACCATCAAAGAAATAACCTTAGACATGGCAGGATCTATGAATAGCATTGCCCAAGTCTCCTTTAGAAGAGCTACTAGCGTAACTAGATAGTTTTCATGGTCAAAAGCTTGTATATGCAACCGTACAGGATATCCGAATCAAATACAGGTGGGAGGCTTTAGAAAGTGAGAATCTAAAATATTTAAATGCTTTTAAAAACAATAATATTCATAGGCCTCTAATCAAAAAATAAATGGACTATAAGACAAGTATAAAGAGTTGAAATTCTATTCAAATTATACCCAACCATTGAAAAAGCATACAATCTAACGCAAGATTTGAGTTCTATCTTTGAAAACAATACCGATAAAAATGTAGCCAGACTAAAACTAGCACATTGGTGCAATAAGGTCGACAAGGCACAATTTAAATCTTTCAACACCATTGCTAAGTCTATACAAATACATTATATCTCATATTGAACTACTTTAATAATAGAAGTACAAATGCTTCGACGGAATCTTTCAATTCCAAAATTAAAGAGTTCAGAGCACAGTTTAGAGCGTTAGAGGTGTCAAATTCTTTCTATATAGGTTAGCCAAATTATTTGTTTATTTATGACATCTCCCCTAAAATATTACTTGATCCTTCTTCTTCTAATATCTAAGATATTAATTGAGATGATTCTTTTTTTTCAGACACACTTTTTTTTCAGGGTAGCCCGAATATTGGTTACTCCAGAGTAA
>Ga0105356_10003354_pt1 | contig 15751 bp, 9 predicted proteins | sample GOMGulsemesocosm_3_FD_83502 | JGI IMG/M metagenome (GOLD analysis project Ga0105356, IMG submission 83502) | Methane-oxidizing microbial communities from mesocosms in the Gulf of Mexico - GOM9D Gulf of Mexico | ecosystem: Environmental > Aquatic > Marine > Cold seeps | place: Gulf of Mexico...
AAAACAATGAAATGTCTAAATGGAGTTAATGTTTCTTTATTGGTGAGTGTAGTAAATGGTTAAAAAAAATAATGTAATAGCTACAATAGTATTAGCTATTCTGCTATTTTTATTTTCTATTCAAAAAGCTTATGCCACATCATGTTCTGATATTTTTCCTGGGCCAAAACCTTTTACTACTAACTCAGTAGATTCAATTGAAAGTGGTGTTACTTGTAATGGGGGGAGTTGTAGTAATCCGCCTTCATTTACTGCAGTTGACTCTTTTCCAAGTATTTCACCATCAGGTGACTTTAGTGCAAATACAATAACTAATGGTATTTATCAACATAGTGGTTGGGGGTTAGGTGATAATGCTCAGGTAAGTTTTTCAGGTTCAGGTACAGCTGTAATTTATTTTAAAGACAATAGCGTTGTTATTAATAAAAATACAGATATCAACAAAGGAGGCAATCCGGCTAATGTAATTTTAATTTTTAAAGGAAAGCTAAAAATAGAAGAAGGTGCAGAAATCAGTGCTTTTATTTATGTAAAAGGCAATGAAACAACCATTGAAAAAAATTCGACAATAGATGGCGGGATTGCTGCGAGAAGGAAGCTTATTTTAAAAGAGAACAGTACATATACCTATGCCCCAAGTGATTTAAATAACTTAGATACACAAGGTTTTTGTACGGTTCCTACTCCTTCAGTAGATCATTACGAAATAACGCATGATGCAATCGGTAGTAATTGTGCATCGGAATCAGTGACTATTAAGGCGTGTGCAGATACAGCTTGTTCCAGTTTATATACGAGTCCGACTAGTTTAAATTTTCAGGCTGATGGTGTAACTAAGAGTACGCCAAGTTTTACTGGCAGTACAATTATTACTTTTGATCATACAGTCGCTGAGACTATGACTTTATCGGTTGATAGCCCTAGTGTTAGCCCAAATAATGCTTTGGTCTGTAAAGATGGAGTTGGTTCAAGTTGTGATATTGTATTTAATGCATGTGCAAGTTGTAGCGCGGTTTTTCCTGCAGGATATAATCAAGCGACTTCATCAAGTGAGCAGTTAGCTAATTTTCCAGTGAATAACTCATCTGTTTCTTTACTTAATTCAACCACTTTACCTAGAGGGGAAAACTTCTATTTAGATTCTGTATTAGATAGCTCTGATGAGATCACTGTGGGTCCTGTTGCGGGTGGAGAAACAAGTGCGAGGCTATATTTACGTGCTGGAGTGCTTTGGCATAATACTAAAATTAACCAATCAGGTAACCCAGAAGACTTAATTATTGTTGTTGATGGTGCGATTACTATTTCAGGCGCATCAACTGTCATAAATGCAATTATATATGTTAAAGGAACATCTACAGTATCAGGAGGTGGCATAATAAATGGTGCAATCACTTCGGTAGGAGGAGGAGCGGGTTCTGCCAATTTTAATGCGAGTTATATTAGCAATGCAGATTTTAATGGTATGTGTGATGCGACACCAGTAGTTGATCACTATGAAATCCATCATGATAATATAGGCACAACTTGTGGCTCTGAACAAATAACAGTTAAAGCATGTATAGACAGTGCTTGTAGCTTCCTTTCAAGTGAAGCTATCAGCTTAAACTTTCAAGCTGATGGCGTAACAAAAAATGCATTGAGTTTCACTGGAAGTTCTACTTTTACATTTGATCATACAACCGCTGAGACACTTTCGCTTTCAGTTGATAGCCCAAGTCTAACTGCAAATAATGCTCTAAAATGTATCGGTGATGGATCTAATAGCTGTAATACAGAGTTTTTTGCTTGTCCAAATTGTAGTGATGTATTTGGCTCTGGTATTGCTACATTTAATAATGGTACAGCTTATGTCGATTCTTTTGCCAGCATTACTAATCAAAGCTCAACAAATTTAGTTACAACTTTAATGAGTATAGGCTCAGGTGCTAGTTGTAATGGCACTATTTGCACACTTACTAATACGAATGCTGCGACTATGGTAAAGCCCTCTTTTATTAATCCAAGCTATAGTATTCCAGCCAATGGGCAATTATCTGGAGATTATGTATTAACTGATGATATTGCATTTAATCAAACAAATTTATCAATAGCTGGACCTACTCGAATTTATGTTACGGGCTCTTTATTTGTTAACCAATCTATTGCAAATAATAATGATGCAGGTGATTTAATTATATTTGTAGATGGGAATATTGCTGTTTCCCCTTCAGGCTTGGAAGCTTATATTTATGCAAATGGGTATCTTGATTTAAACTCGTATGCTTCATATAAAGGGGCATTTACGTCAGGTTTGTATTCGATTTTAAGGAATAACTCAAGTTTAGAGTATGTATCTCCAACTTCAACTAATTTTTCTGGTCTGTGCCTTCCTTCGCAAAATAATCCTGTTGATTCTTTACCTATTGCTAGTTTTCAGTTTGATGCATGTCAAGATTTGGTTAGTGGCGATACATTGCTTGATTCAATTGGTACTTATAATGGCCAAGCATGGCAAACACCAATTGAAAGTAAGCATGTTGTTGGTTTATCAGCTGATTATAGTTCTGATGGCTCTTCAGATTATGCTCTATTACCTAATACACTATTAAATACTGTTGGTGACTTTTCATTATCATTTTGGCTAAACCCTCAAACATTTTCAGATGAGCAAACCATTTTGTCAGCTAGAAAAGAAAGCGCAACAGACAATTTAGGTTTACTCATTAAATTAAGCCAAAATAAAAATTCAGTTGAAGTTGAAATAGATGGTAGTAATGAAACATTTAATCTAAATCAAACATTAGTAGCGAGTAATTGGTATCACTTTGCCGTTAGGCGTTTAGGCAGTGATGTATGTATATATCTCAATGGTGTGTCACAAACATGTAAAAATATAAATGGGAACTCATTATCTATACGAAATGGCTCTTTTGTCTTAGCGCAAGAAATTGGAAAAGATGGACAATATATAGCCAATGGAGAAGACTTAACCAGTTATATAGATGAAATGTTATTTTATCATACAGGTATCACTGATTCGTTAGTTAATACTGTATATACAAATCAATTAGCAGGTAAAAATCATGATGGCACTGAGCGTGCTGGAGCTTGTTTAATTGGCAACTGGCAATTTGAAAATGATTTTTTAGATGCGATTATTTCTGATCCCCATAACCTATCCCCAGCAAATAACCCTTTATTTGGTATTAGTAACCCTGGGCCTGCAAATACATCTGGCTCATTGAGTACATGTACGTATGTGAAATTTGATGGGTCAAATTATGCAAGTGTTAATGATACAGGTGCATTTAATACCGACCAGTTAACAGTATCGGCTTGGGTTTATCCGACTTCTAATCCAAGCTCTGGGTTACGCAGTTTGGTATCTAAAGATGAGCATTTTGAGTTCCATATTAATTCATCTGGTAAGTTATATTGGTGGTGGACTAACTCATCAAATTCGGCCCATACCTTAACGAGTAATGCGACCATTCCATTAAATACTTGGACTCATGTCGCTGTTGTTTTTACTAATGGTGCTCAAAATATGTATGTAAATGGTGCTTTAGATACGAACTCTAGTCATTCGGATGGTTTAGCTGATTCACCTTGTGATTTTTATATAGGTACTGATGTAGCTACAAACACTTCTACACAATGTGGTGGGGTATTAACTAGTCGTAATTATCAAGGTTATATGGATGAAGTGAAAATATATACTAGAGCCTTACCACTGGTAGAAATACAAGCTGATATGAACGTAGTGCATAGTTGTAGTGCGTTAGGGGTTGACCACTATCGTCTTGAGCTAACGGATAATCAAGGCTTAACATGTGAAGCAGAATCAATGACATTAAAAGCCTGTTCAGATGCTAATTGTACTAGCTTAGTTGCTGCAAATTCTTCTGTTAATTTATCACCTTCACCAACGGCTACAACAAGTTGGGGCCCAAATGAAAACTATACCTTTTCAGAACAACAAGTGTTTACTTTTAGTAATACAGCCCCAGCAGATATCACTTATGGATTAGATGCAGGTACATCTACCAATTCATTTAGGTGTTTTGTTACTGGGGTAGGAGAGGTCAGTTTAGCTGATTGTAAAACATCATTCTCAGATGTGGGCTTTAGGTTTTATAATGACAACGGGGTCACGCCTGTTATTCCAACCCAATTATCAGGTAAACCATCTGATGTTGGTTATTTAAAGCAAGATATCTTTCTTCAAGCAGTAAAAACAGATGATAATACAGGTTCTTGTACAGGGGCATTTCCTGCGGGTGGCGATGTACCTGTTGATTTATCTTATACTTGCACAACGGGTACTTGCAGTAACTCTGTCACTTTAACTAATAATTCTAATGCCTTTTCCATAAGTAAAGATACCTACGATTCAAAAAGTTTAAGGTTTGATGCGGATTCTAAGGCGTATTTCTCTTTGAAATATCCAGATGCGGGTAAAATACAGATTAATGCTAAAAAAGATATCACTGTTGGCAGTATAACTAAAAACATTTCAGAATCTAGTAATGCGTTTGTTGTAAGACCTTTTGGATTTAAATTAGAGTTTCCATTACCTGCGGAGAACAACCTTGCTTTTGCAACTAATGCATCAGGAGATGTATTTAAAAAAACAGATGAAGACTTTAGTTTAAAAGCGACTGCGATGCAGTGGGATGTGGGAGAAGATTCAGATAATAATGGCCATCCTGATAATTTCTCTAATTTAGCAAATAATGCGATTGCAAATCACTTTGATAATGAAAAACTAGTGGTGTTGCCTAGCTTAATATTACCCAGTCCCGGTGTCGCAGGTAGCATTGTTGAATCAGTTGGTAATGATTTCTCAAATAGTACTCTAACTAATAAATATACATATAGTGAAGTAGGTATTATCAATTTAAATGCAGCTATTGATGGTGGAAATTACTTATCAAGTACAGAAACTATTCAGGGTGAAATAACAAATATAGGTCGGTTTGTACCTGCTGCTTTTACTTTAGCTACAAACCCAATTCCGATTTTCAACCAAAGTTGTAATGCTGCATTTACTTATTTTGGTCAAAGTTTTACTAGTCAATATAGCATCAATGCTATTTCTAATACCTCAAACTTAAATAGTATTACATTAAATTATACCGGTGACTTTGCAAAATCTACCATGTCAATTAAAGTTGAAAATAATCAAGTTGGGACAGATTTTGATAGTAATGCTTTATATAGATCTCATGATGAATTTGAAGATACAAATAGCGTACATAGATTGACTCAACCGTCTCCATCAGGAGCTGGTACTTGGAATAATGGTATTTTTACATCAGCTGGTTCTAACTTTGAATTAAACCGTGACACAAGTCCTGATGGACCCTATACAAATGTTCAGTTTGTCTTAATGCTAGATGATGGCGAAAGTCCCACTATCAATATTACAGAATTATTCAATCGAGACGAAAATCCGGATGCGAATAATTTACCACCAAATAGTGCATGTACCATAGATGATTCGTGTTCTGGATTGGTAATTGGAGGGGTATCTGAATTTAAATATGGTCGAGTAACCTTAGAAAATAGCTATGGTTCTGAACTCGAAGAAATAAGAGTGCCAATGAAAGTGGAGTCTTGGGATAATTTAACAAATACATTTAAATTAAATGATGCAGATAATTGTACTGACTATGCTTTGGTCGATTTAGTAACATCTCCCATACACAGTAAATCAGGTTCATCAGGTACTTTTAAATCAGGAGAATATGATACAGGTGAAGGTTTGTTTTTAGATGCTGCAGGAAGTGACGTTGCTATTGATGTTGAATTTAATGTGCCTGCATATTTAATGTTTGATTGGAACAATGATGGCTTAGATGAAAATCCAAGTTCAGTGATTCAATTTGGCCGTTATCGCGGTAACGACCGTATAATATATTGGCGGGAGCAATAGTCGTTATTACTCATTTTAAGACGATATATTTGATACTTTACTAGAAGCTATTTTATCAATTTTTGTACCATCAGACCCGCAATAATAAACAATAATCCTACCAAAGTTGCTGGGTGAATTTCTTCTCCTAAAAATTGATTTATTAAAATGAGCGATATAAAAGGAGAAATAAAAATGAGGTTACTTACCTTTGCTGTGTTTTCAGCTTTTTTCATGGCAATTAACCATAAAACAAAAGTAATGCCCATTTCAAATAAACCGACATATAAAGCCGCTAATGTCCCTTTTAAATTTGGAATAATCCAAGCGTTTTGCCAAGTCACTACAGCTGCAATTAAAGGTAATCCAATACTAAAACAAATAAATAGGCTCAAAATTGGTTTATCTTTGTTTTTAGTACTATAAATCCAATATAAAGCCCATAAAAGAGTACTCAATAAAGCAAGACCTACACCCAGTGGACTTTGAAAGTTTAGTTGGGTTAATTGTCCTTTTGTACTTATAATGAGTACACCTAGGTAAGCAAAGCTTAATGCTGCAATATCTGTTTTTCTTAACTTTTGGCCAAGCATTGGCACTGCTAATAGGCTTAAGGCAATTGCCCAAGTGTAATTTAGCGCTTGTGCTTGTTGTGCAGGTAATAAATCGTAAGCTTTGAATAAAATTAAATAATATAAAAATGGATTTAAACTACCCAATTTAATGTAAAGGGCTTTGTTTCGCCTAAATGTAGGCACAATTTCGGTGATTTGCTTGTTTTTAATTAAACAGCTTAATAAAAATAACCAACTAAAAACAGAAGCATAAAAAACTAACTGTAAAGGTGATAGTTGTTGTAAAGCAAGCTTAAAAGCGGTTGCAACTGTAGACCATAAAAAAACGGCTGCAAGAGCAAAATAAATAGCGTGACGCTGATTTTTAATCATATGTAATGTTCAATTTCTTTGATTATATGCATTGGCGCTTATTAGATTTTAGCTATTTGACGTTGCGCAGAAATAAGGTCGGGTAAAGTATCACAAATAAACTTAATTTAAACTGAATAATGTATATTTTTTTGTAATTGAAAAAGGGATAAAAATGAAACTGAATAAACTGGCAAGTAGCATTGCATTAGGTTTTATAACTTTAGCTAGTAGCTTAGTAGCAGCTGAAGGTACAAATGGAGAGGGTTTTTATATTGGAGCCTTTGGTGAATATTATTGGGCAGATTGGGATGAAGTAGAATCATCTAATACAATTGATTTGGGTGAGTCATTAGGTGGAGGTGTAGAGTTTGGTTATAGATTTACTCAAGACTGGTCTGCACGAATTGAATATGCATTACATAGTTTTAATATTGAAGATGAAGATAGCCATAAAAAAATAGAATACTATGGCGGCGCACTTTTATATCACTTTGGTGATAATGGTCTTTATGGTGTCGCGGGTTTAAAACATATGAATTCTTATCGTTCGGTTAATATGGGTAATTTAGGTTTAGGTATGCGCCATTATTTGACTGATAATTTTGCTGTTTCTGGTGAGGTAAATTGGTATGAAGGATTAAATGAAACGCATACTGATATTAGTCTTAAATTAGGTATTAGCTACTTCTTTGGGCAAGATGGTAAAAGCTATGTACCAACAAAAAAAGTCGAACCAGTTACAGTGTCTCAAGTCGCTGAACCAGTAAAACCAAATGATTTAGATAAAGATGGTGTTTATGATGTAAATGACCAGTGTGCAAATACGCCAGTAGAGCATGCTGTTGATGTTAAGGGTTGTACTATTTATGAAGAAAAAGAAGTGTCAGTACGTTTATTAGTTAACTTTAATAACGATAAGTCTGATGTGAATTCACAATACTTAAGCGATATAAAAGATGTTGCTGATTTTTTAATGTCATATGATCAAAGCACTGTGAAGCTAGAAGGTCATACATCTGCACAAGGTAATGCGGCTTATAACCAGAAGTTATCAGAGCAACGTGCTAAAGCTGTGGGTGAAGTTTTAGTATCCCAATATCAAATTGATGATAGTCGCATTTCATCAGTTGGCTACGGTGAAACGCGTTTAATTAATAAAGCAAATACTGATACTGCTCATGGCCAAAATAGGCGTGTCGTTGCAGCTATAAGTACAGTAAAGCGTTTACCAGTAAAGCGTTAATTTACATTTACTGAAAAACAATAAAGCACATATTGGATAAGATATGTGCTTTTTTTAACGTTATAAAATATCCCAGGGAGTGGATAATTTATATTTAATTCTCTTCTGAGTTATTTACGAAAAAGTAGCGAGATACCAGCCACAATTGAACCAACTACTAATAAAGTCATTAATCCGCTAAATACTAAAGATAAAACCAATGCGGATCCTACAAGAGCGCCTGCCATTTTTAATTTTGATGTGAACTTTCCTGGTTCTCTATCTACAAATGTTCCTTCAGATGTTTGCGTAAATGTCGTCATATTAAGATCCTTATCTTAAAAAATACGATTTATGTTTGCTTGGGGTGAATCATAGGGGATTTAAATATTGAATAGTTGAGTTTGTGTTGAACGGTAAAATAGAGTGATGTTTGGTTATTTTAAAGGATGAAAAAAATAAAAGGTTATTTAGCTTATAAATAACTTTTAAAACCCAAGCCACTTCAAGATGCAGTCCTGAAAATCGCCTATTGAAGTGGCTTGGGTATATTGAATATTACTTTTTAGCTCTAACTTATGAAGTTGATTTAGTCTTTACTGTTAAATACCGTAATCTAGTAACAAAAGCCATCAAAATACATAATATATAGATACTGCCTGAAGAACTTTGTTGTGGCTCCGGTTGAGTTGTTGGTTCAGGGGGAGTAACAGCAGCAATCACTTTAATTGTTATGTTATCAGAGTTACTCGCACCTCTTTCGTCTGTTACTGTAAACGTAATAATCGCTTCACCGGCCTCATCTGAAGAGGTCAGTTTTGGTTTGATACTTGTTGAGTTGTCTATTGTAATCTGAGGTCCTGATTCTTGAGTCCATAAATATGATAACTGGTCATTTTCAGCATCAGTTGCATTGGCTTCGGTGTTTATAATCGATGCATTGGTAGAAAGCTCTATATCGTTACCTGCAAATACAGTCGGAGCTTGATTATTTTCGTCATCTAAAATGGTGACTTTATATTTAGTTTGTTCGATTAAGCTATTAATAGGGTTACTTAAGTGAATTTCGAAAAACTCGTCATTTTCTGATAGTTGATCATCTGTAATATCTACAACTAATTGCTTGTTAGTTGTGTCGCCATCAGCCCAAGTTAATGTGCCGGAAATTGGTGTGAAATCAGAGTCTGAAGCTGAGCCTGTAATAACTTGATAATCAGCACTTATACTGCCAAAACTACCTGCGGTACGTGCTATATCGATACTAAAGTTTTGTTGGTTTTCAGCAATGCTTGCTTTATTAGCAATAAATGTAATATTACCATTATGCGAGCTTCCTGCTAAATTTACCGTGAGATATTGATGATCACCCAGTGTGGCACCATTTTTTGGATCATATAATCGGATATAAAAAGATTGCTGTAATGGGGAACTCATATTACTAGGAGCGATGGCAATATTAAATGACTTATCTCCCGATTCTTGTTCTTCCCACGATAGAATACCTTTGACTGGTGTATATTCTGTATTTTCTTCTGCGCTACCAGGAAGTGTTTCATAGGCTATGCTGGTACTTACCTCCGAGGCTTTATCTAAATTAACGCTAATTGTGAGAGATAAATCTCTGGGGGTAGCTATAGTAGAATTAGCAAAAGAAATATTACCTTGCTCATTATTAATACGAGTATTATCTTTTAATACATATAAACCACTGTTGATATCACTCAGTAATATTAATCCTGAAGGTAAGTATGGATAAACACCCCACGCACCATTAAATGATTTATTATCCGATGTGGGAAATGAATCAAAAAAACCAACATCTTTAGGATTGGTTGCATCACTGATATCTAAGATGGTTAAACCTCGTTCATAATTAGACATGTAATATCGATTGCCTCGTACAAAGCCGTTATGATCAATAGCTTTTGTAGGGCCTTTGTACATGCCTGCTAAAACGGGTTGTTTTAGATCTGAAATATCAAATACACGTACAGTGGTATTTAAGCCACCTTGAAACTCATCATATTCATCATGTGCGAAAATATAGCGTTTATCGTCACTAAACCAGCCTGAATGTACATATTGGTTTTCAATTGCTACGTCATCATAGCCAATAGAGCTCAATTCAGTAACTTGATTTGTATTAGTAATATCCCAAAAACGAATTTCTGTTTCGTTAAAATCAACTAATATATTACAAAACTCAGTTGCTGTTTGGCAGTCTCTATTTTTACGTTCATCATCAATTAAAAATGAGGTTGCGTCATGAGTGTAATTAGCGCGAGAGTTTGTACTAGGAGTGAATAATCGACTGATGTTTTTAGGATCTGTTAAAGAAAAACTTGTAAAAGCGCCTCCATAAGATTTTGCACCTACAATTTGCACTGTCGCAGTCGCATTTGGAAGTTGTGTATTTAAGGTATAATCAACATTGTTGATATAGACATTATGAGCAGACGCTTCAGTGCGATTAGTGGTCGCTAAGCTGACTGAATTTGGTAAGTTGTTTAAATCAATTATTTTTATTCCATCATTACTTTCCGATGTGACATAAGCATAAGCTTGGTATGAATGAGTTAATTTATTAAAATATTGATATACTTTTATATCTCGCCAGCTGGTATTTGATCCAGATATAAAACCCACTTCTTTAGGGCTTGTTGGTGTTTCTAAGCTATAAACTTTAACTCCATTACTTACGCCCATAATTGCATATTCGATATGTGTATTGAGATCTACATGTCCCCAAATGTCATTACCACTTGTTCCGCTGCTTAATGGTACATGAGCGACTAAATCAACATTATTGCATGGGAATTCACTGGCACTGCCAGCGATACACGCTACATCTTGTTGTTTTTGGCTTAGCATCTGATATTTCTTGAGCTTATTAGCAAGTGATTTTGAAATAACACCTGCCTTTTTATCCGTTATTACTTTAAAACCTGCTTTGTATAATTGATCTGCCATTGAAACAGGCACACCAGTTAAAGTAGTTTGATTGACATCTGGGCTTTGTACTTGAAAATGATCAAATTTATTATAACCTCCGCTCACAGGAACAAGTTGGCTTTGCAGATAAAAAATGTCTGATTCATCTTGAATATTATACTGACCACTTGCAACTAAAACTTTATCGCCTTTACTGGCTTGTTGTACTGCATAATGTATGGTTTGACAGGGACGAATTGGGTTATCACATTTACCAGTATCTTTACCTGCTGAATCAACATATCTTGATTTATCATGTTCGGCATGAGCTATTATTTGACCACTGTATAGGGTCGTTAAAAATGCAATGCTATACAATAAAGATTTCTGGTACATGAAGATTCCCTGTGTTTATAATTGTTTGTTTCTGAATTTAACACAGATTGAATAATATTAAAAAGAGGTAATTTTGCATCTGCGTAATATCATATTAGTTATTTTAGTCTTAATTTTAATAATTGCTTGTAATAAAAAAGAACCGATACAGCTTCAATTTCAACCTGTGTTTAAAGGTAAAAAGATTACCTGTGATGATTCTTTTTCAGTTAAGGAAAGTCAGTGGCAAATAAATGCATTAAGTTTTTATGTTTCTAAACTAAAAATAAATCAACAAAAACTTCATGTTAACAGATTAGATGCCGATACTCATGTTTCTTTATTGGGAGGAGTATGCCGACAGAGCATGAATTGGATCGTTAATATAGAAGATGAGATAAAGGTAGGTGGAAACTTATCATTTGAATTAGCAGTACCTTTTGAGCTAAATCATAAAAACCCTTTAACAGCCCCGTTTCCATTAAACCAGCCTGATATGTTTTGGACTTGGCAGTTAGGTCATAAATTTATTCGCTTAGATATGGCGAATCAAACTATACAGGGAGAAGATTGGTCTTTTCACTTAGGCTCAACTGGTTGTGATTCTGCATCGGTAATGCGGGCGCCTAAAAAGCCTTGTAAGCAACCTAATAGATTTAATTTTAATATTGAAAATTTCAACCCCGACAAGCCGATTTATATACATTTAGATAGGGTGTTTAACCATTTGCCATTAGTTAATGATAATAATTGCATGGGAAGTATAACCTCCCCAGGTTGCCAAGTTATCTATGCAAATTTAGCTAAAAATGATTTATTTAACCAAAGGCTGTAGAGTAAAAATGAAATTATTAAATATTCTTATTATTTTAATTCTATTAGGCTGCGGTTCTAATGAAAAGGTTGATTATAAATGGCTAATTCCTAAAGACTACCCAAAGCCGCAAGTGCCACAAGATAATCCTATGTCTGAGGCTAAAATTAAGCTTGGACGTTACCTATTTTATGATAAAAACTTATCTGCTAATCAAAAGCAAAGTTGTGCAAGTTGCCATAAACAAGAAAAGGCTTTTTCAGAGTCTTTAGCTGTGTCTGTAGGTTCAACTGGTCAAAGCCATAGGCGTAATGCATTGGCTTTAGTGAATGTGGCTTATAATAAAACACTGACATGGGCTCATCCAAGTTTAGATAGTATTGAACGTCAGATTTTATTGCCAATGTTTGGAGAGACACCAGTTGAAATGGGTATAACAGGCCATGAAAATGAAATTTTATCTCGTTTTAATACTGAGCAATATCAAGTGATGTTTGATGAGGCTTTTGATAATAAAAATATTAACTTTGATAAAATTAATAAAGCATTATCTAGCTTTGTGAGAAGATTAACTTCATTTAATAGTCCATTTGATCGTTATGCCTATGCTATGGAAGATAGCGCATTAAGCGCAAGTCAAATTAGAGGTATGGATTTATTCTTTTCTGAAAAGTTAGAGTGTCATCATTGTCATGGTGGTTTTAATTTCACGCAATCGACAACTCACGAAAAACAATTATTAGATAGGCGTCCTTTTCATAATACGGGTTTATATAATATTGATGGCAAGGGCAGTTACCCTATAAATGATATCGGTTTAAACGAAATTACTTTAGAGCAAAGGGATATGGGGGCATTTAGAGCGCCAACATTAAGAAATATAGCACTTACAGCACCGTATATGCATGATGGTAGTATTCTAACTTTAGATGAGGTTATAGAGCATTATGCTGCTGGTGGAAAAACCTCGAATCAACTGACAAAAAATATTTATATAAGTCCTTTTGTAAAAGGATTTGAGTTAAATAACAAAGAAAAATCTGATTTAATTGCATTTTTAAATGCGTTAACAGATGAATCTTTTATTTCAGATCCTAAGTTAAGTAACCCTTTCAATTGATGTAAGTACTCCATATTTGCATTTTATTTTATATGCGTATATTGTATGCAATATGTCATTATCAATAAATTTACCTATGCAACAAAATTCTTTTGCAAATTGGCAAGTCCCAAAAGGTTGGCACCATATCACTACATTAGAGATGCATACTGGTGGTGAGCCTTTAAGAATAATTACCGGTGGCTTTCCTGAACTTCAAGGAAAGACGATTTTAGAAAAGCGTCAATATTGCCTAGCCCATTTTGATGATTTACGCAAAACGCTTATTTTTGAGCCTCGTGGTCATGCTGATATGTATGCGGCTTTGATCACTGAACCTGAACGTGAAACGAGTCACTTTGGTGTATTGTTTTTGCATAATGAAGGTTATAGCACTATGTGCGGCCACGCGATTGTTGCTTTGTCTAAAGCGGCGGTAGAAGCAGGCGTTATTGATGTTGCTGAAGGTGAGAATGAACTTCGCATTGATAGCCCCGCAGGATTAATAACTTCATATATTCAAGTTGAAAATAATAAAGTTATTAATATTCGTTTTAATAATGTGCCTTCATTTTTAGCATTAAAACAACAACAAGCTGATGTTAAAAGTTTAGGGAAGGTGACTTTCGATTTAGCCTACGGCGGTGCATTTTATGCTTATGTTGATGCAGATACCTTAGATTTAGATTTAAGTGAAAACAATAGCGTTGCTATTATAGATATGGGCAAGCGCATTAAAGAAGCGGTACAAAGTCAGTTTGAGATAGTGCATCCATTTGAAGTCGACTTAAGCTTTTTATATGGCGTAATTTTTATTTCCCATCAACAAACTTTATCTCAAGATGCTCATAGTCGTAACGTATGTATATTTGCCGAAGGTGAATTAGATAGAAGCCCCACAGGTACAGGTGTGAGCGGTAGAGTTGCTATTCATCATGCCAAAGGTGAATTATTGATTAATGACCCCATTAAAATTGAAAGTATTTTAGGTTCTTACTTTAATGTAAAAGTAGCTGAAACAACGCAATTTGGTCAATATGAAGCGATTATTCCTCAAGTAAGTGGTATGGCGCATATCACAGGTAAGTCTGAGTTTTATATTGATCCTGAAGACCCATTAAAAGAAGGTTTTATTTTTCGATGAAAGAAATTTATCAGCAGAGACAAAGTCAATGTCGCTTACAACTTGTTGAGCAAAATTTAGATGCCTTGTTGGTATTAGGTTTTGAAAATTTGCGTTATTTAACTGGTTTTAGTGGCCACGCTGCTTATGGCATTATCACACCAGATCAAAACTATTTGATAACTGATTATAGATATGCAGAGCAAGCGATTAAGGAATGCCGTGATTTTGAAGTTATCACACGTGATCGAGAAAAAGAAACATTAGGTGCATGTATAAAACGTCATTTAGGTAATGTTAAAGCTTTAGGGTTTGATGCTGCTTTTATTAATGTTGCTATGTGGCAAGCCATTGCTAAAGAGCTTGGAAACGTTACGACATTACCTATAACAGGCATGATTGAGCATCAACGTATGGTGAAAGATCATTGGGAAGTGAAGCAAACTAAATTAGCGGCAGCGATTGCTGATCAGGCTCTTAATGAGTTAATGCCTTATTTTGCTGAGGGTGCTACAGAAAGAGATGTTGCTTTAGAGCTTGAATACCGTATGCAAAAACTCGGTTCTGAAGGTTTGGCCTTTGACACTATTATGTTATTTGCACAGCGAAGTTCATTACCTCATGGCATTCCTGGCGAGCAAAAGCTTAAAAATGGTGATTTTATAACGCTTGATTTTGGTGCTGTGATTAATGGCTATCGCTCTGATATGACGCGTAGTTATGTTTTAGGTGCCGCATCAGAGAAACAAACCGAAGTTTACAATACGGTAGCGCAAGCACAACAAGCTGCCATTGATATTCTTAAACCAGGTTTACCTGTAGTTGAAGCATATAAAGCAGCCCGTGAAGTATTGAACGCATCTGAGTATGGTCAATGGGCAGGTGATGGTTTGGGCCATGGAGTGGGGCTATTTTTACATGAAGCACCTATTATTGGACCTAATTGTGATTATGTTTTAGAGCCTGGCAACATTATTACCATTGAACCGGGGATTTATATTCCTGATTTTGGTGGTGTTAGGTTGGAAGATGATTTACTCATTACAGAAGAGGGTTATCAAGTTTTAACCCATGCTCCTAAGCCATTTATTATATAGATACAAATCGGGACTGAAATCCCGCCTACGGATTATTAAATTGACTGTAGGCGGGGATTTATCCGCGCGATTTTAAATAACGTAAATTGTTATAAAGGTAAAAATGAAAGTAATAGAAAAAGAACAAGTTCATAGCCTACTTAATTTTAATGATTTAATTCCAGCTCTTGATAAAGGTTTTGCTGGTGAATTTAATATGCCAAAACGTCAGGTATTTGAACTGGCACCAGGTTGTGAAAAGCATAATGCATTTGCAGTATTA
>Ga0105356_10003357_pt1 | contig 15749 bp, 14 predicted proteins | sample GOMGulsemesocosm_3_FD_83502 | JGI IMG/M metagenome (GOLD analysis project Ga0105356, IMG submission 83502) | Methane-oxidizing microbial communities from mesocosms in the Gulf of Mexico - GOM9D Gulf of Mexico | ecosystem: Environmental > Aquatic > Marine > Cold seeps | place: Gulf of Mexico...
AGGTTTCTTATAAATTCATTAATTGTATTTTCACGAAACTGAAGTTCGGGATATAGGTTACTATAAATATTAAGGATTTGAGATTTTAGTCTTTTATTTTTAAATAGTTGTAATTTACCACTAGATACAATTTCTGTAAAGGTGGTAGTATTTGGAGTGAATGCAATGGTATACACCATCCAAGAGGACACATTGCTATACAAGACCTCTTCATTGTAACTATCAAGCTGCATTTTATCTATTTCTTTTACAATTCCTATTATAGCAGTTTCATAAATTAGGGATAAACTATCTAATTTTGTTTTGTCTTGATTAAGATCATAGTGTATCCCTTGATAATATGATAAAAGTTCTTTTTCCTTTTTAATATCTAGACGCCACTCTCCAATGCCTACGGCTATTAAAATACCAATAACGACAAGTAAAATTTCTCCGATGGCATAAAAAACATATTTTCCGAGCCTTCTTTCTTCAAGAAGCAAATAGCGTATTTTTCTAAAGAATTTTAGCATAAATAATTGATTAGTTAATTAATAGAATTAAAGATACAGAATAATAAGTTTAGTAGATTTTAAGCACAAAAAAAACTAATATCTTAAATGGAATTATCTTTTAACTTCCCCTTAACCCATACAATAAATTAAGTCCTCGTATTATTTACTATATTTAATGGATGAGCTTATTCAAATTGTAAATAGAGTATAATTAAAGCCAAACATAATGACCAATATTTTTAAAGTAGCAGCCGCCCAACTTTCCCCTGTTTTTTTAAACAAGGAAGAAACCGTTAAAAAAGCTTGTGACGCTATTTTAGAAGCTAGTAAAAAAGGTGCTAAACTAATTGTTTTCCCAGAAGCCTTTATCTCGGGATATCCAGACTGGGTTTGGCTTATCCCAAATAGCAAAGGGGCAGACTTAAATGAACTCTATGTAAAACTAGTTGAAAATGCTATTTCAATCCCTGATAAAGCCACCAACCTACTTTGTAAAGCCGCGAAAACGGCTGGTATTAATGTTGTTATAGGGATGCATGAACGCAATTCTGAAACTAGCAATACGAGTCTATACAACAGTCTGCTTTTTATTGATGAGCAAGGTCAAATACTTGGGAAACATAGAAAGTTAATCCCAACTGGAGGTGAGCGTCTTATTTGGGCTCAAGGCGATGGAAGCACTCTACAATCCTATAATACTTCTGTTGGTAAAATAGCTGGATTAATTTGTTGGGAAAACTTTATGCCCTTAGCAAGAAACATTATTTATGAATCTGGTGCACAAATATTAGCTGCTCCAACTTGGGACAAGAGTCCTAATTGGATGCAATCAATGCAGCACACTGCAAGAGAAGGCGGATTATTTGTAATTAGTACATGTATGGCTCTAAACATGAATGATATTCCCGATGAATATGAATTTAAAAAGCTATACCCAGAGGGAAGAGAGTGGATTAATGTAGGTAATAGTTGCATAATTGCGCCTAATGGTAAATTAATCGCAGGCCCGTTGGAAGGAAAAGAAGGTATTTTATATGCCGATATTAATCTTCAAGAAATCATTAAAGCTAAGAGAATGTTTGATGTAGTTGGGCATTATTCCAGACCAGACGTATTTGAATTTAGTATTAAACATAAAAAGTAATAATACACTTTACTTGTTGAATTTAATGCATATAAAACTGAACTTCTACATCCACCCAAGCTCACGTAATGCCCATGATGAATTCCAAATTTTCGTCATGCTTTCTACCTTACCCTCTGCATTCATTTTTAAAGAATAAACATAATCTGAATTCGTTGTTTTATTTGTTGGAGGTATTGGCCCTCCTTCTCCAGAATGTGTTCCAGAAAAAGTAGCAAAAAAGATTGCTGTATTATTATCTTCATCATAAGCTGATGCCTTTATTTCATAGCTACAACCTGGCATGATGGATACCAATCCTTCCATCCATTCCACATATTCTTTAACAGCAGTTACTTCTCCTAACGGTTCGCTTTGAGCATTGAATTTTGCGTTTTCTGATACGTAATTTTTACAGGCATCCCATCCTTTTGCCGACTCACAATTGTGAAAAAAGTTTTTTGCGTTCTCAAATGCTTTCATAACTATTAATTTAATATGTTAGTAATTCACTAAAGATAAGCAATTTACCTTAACAAATAACGTTTAAATAACTCTTGATTTATAGTCTTGAATACGGTTAATAATATCGTTTCGTACTTAGAATATTAGTTGCCTCTCCTCGTTTCAATTATCATTACTCAAAGCAATCAAAATCTATTTAGACAAAATTTCAACACTATCTTTTCAAGGTACTTTCCTGTTTTTATTATCAATAAATTTTAATCTAAGAGAGTTTGTACGTCAAACTAGAAATAAAGAAAATTAATTTTAGTGGATTTTAAAAACAAGAAAAAAACAACATTTCTGTTGCATTTTTATACTCAACTCCTCTTTATTAGGATTTGATCAATTCAATATTTCTTTATTAATTAACTCAATAACATTATCTAACTCAGTTAACATGGACTCATAATGAATGCTATTTAAGAGTGAACTTGTAGCAATAAATAGGAGCAGATTGTTCTCATAACTTGTGGAGTTTAACAGTGAAAGGTTTCCTTTATCGTGATAGCCTTCTTTTAAATCTAAATACGTTGACAAATCAGTGTCATCAAACATTCTTTTAAGATTTCCTTTTTCAGCCAAAATATCTGTACACTTCTGTCTATATTTTGAAATTTCTTTTTCTTGATGAACAACAGTTGACATATTTGAATACCACGAGGATACAAATTCTTTAATTTTATCGTTGTGAATATCCTTTAAACTACCTGTACTTATTATTTCATTTATAATCGCGTCTTTGGGGTTATATTGAACCCCCTGCATAAAAGCTATTTGATTCATTAACGAAAACTTAGATTCTTCTATTATTAGATTTTTAGAGGCAATTATGGATGCTATTTCCTTTGCTGACTCAACATTTTTTTGATTATTCTCAATAACTGAATTGAGTATATTCAAATTTGAAATAGTCTCCGTCCTTAAATCTAACAAATATTTTCTTTCCTTCTGTTTTAACTTCCTTACATCATTCCAATTATTAATACTCAAAGCAATTAAAATACCAATTACCACAAGCACAATCTCACCAATCGCATATTTAAGATATTTACCTGTTTTGCCTTCTCCTAGCAATTGGTATCTAAAACGTTTAAAAAACTTAATCATCGCTTAGTTTATTAACTTCATTAATGAATGCTTCACCTTCCTTAATTAATTTTTTATAAGGGATATCACCCTGAATAACTGTCCTATTTATACCTGCCTGAAATTCGTATGATTGAAAGTAAGGCAACAGGTCTTCTTGACTTTGAATTAGCACTTGCTTAAGAGAATCACTTGTGATAACTGAGCTTTTAGGATTTGTTAAAACCCCATATTTAATCATTGGATACTTTGTTCTAAACTGTACTTCTATATTTTCGATAAAGTTATTGTAACTCAATTCCTGTTGTTTAACATTATCAACAATAGCATAATAATCATTTAATAAAACATCTAATTTGTTGCTTTTTAGTTTTCCAATATATCCTGAGTTTGTTAATGCTTGAAAACCACTTTTATTAGGGATAAAATAAAATTCGCGAAAAAAACTTCCCGCTTTTATGAGTAATTGGATATCGTAATTATTGTTTAAAATATCTTTATAGGCCTGTTTATTTATGTGCTTTAAACTGTCTCGAGCAAGGAGCATCTCTTTTGCCATAATGATATCGTCACTAATATTTTCTGCTATTTTAACAAGGTATTCATTCAGTGTATTCTGCTCTTTACGCTGTTCATTCCAATTATTAATACTCAAAGCAATTAAAATACCAATTACCACAAGCACAATTTCACCAATCGCATATTTAAGATATTTACCTGTTTTGCCTTCTCCAATTAATTGTTGGCGTATACGCCTAAAAAGATGTATCATAGAAAGTTAGTTAGTAGAACTAAAGATACAGAATTATCTTTTTAGTAAATTATAAGCGCAAAAATAGTCCAACTTTTCTTTAGCCTTTTTCTAAAGAGCCTCTCCTCTTTGACTTTCTTGGTAGTAAGAAAAATCAAACAAAAGTGGATTAAGAGCGTTCTTTATTAGTTGGTTATTTTTTCAATTCTATAGTAATTAATTCGTGGATTTTATCCGTTGTCTTTATAACATTAGAAATCCGATTTACTCCTCCTCTAAAATTGTCTAGATTCAAAATCAATAAATTACGACCAGGGGTGTTATTTTGAAAAACACCAAAATCTTTCACATCAACATAATCTTGAAATTTAAAACTTTCAACTCCTGTTTTCAGTATTGGTATCCAATCACGGTTAAATGTAACTTCAATATCACCAATAGATTTTATCATATGGCTTACTTCATCGTCATAATACTTCCCTATTAGAAAGCGTAATTGTTTATTTTGGATGTGTTCCAACCCTTTAGATTTTACAACTTCATAGGCATTCGTTAAAGGCTGAAATCGTTCAAATTGAATAATATCACCTAGCCAATATTTCAGACTATCGTTTTCTTGTTCAGTCCAATTGCCTTCTAATAATTTATTTGATGATTTTATTGCATTATTATAATTGGATCTGATTTTTTCCAAGGAGTGCTTATCCTTTATCAAGTTTTCATCAATTTGCATGAGCATTTCAGATTCGAATTCTCTATTTTTTTTGTATTCATTCCAACTATTAATACTTAACGCAATTAATATTCCAACAACAACAAGTACAATCTCGCCTATTGCATATTTAAGATATTTAGCAGTTTTGCCCTCTCCAATTAATTGTTGGCGAATACGCCTAAAAAGATGAATCATAAAAAGTTAGTTAGTAGAACTAAGATACAGAATAATAATTTTAGTAGATATTAAGCACAAAAAACCATCTAGGATTAGATGGTTTTTGTTTCAAATCTATTAGACAATGTATCTGTCTTTTATTGACCTCCTTTTAGAATAGGCGTTAATTTAAGCCTAATTGCATCATATTCTTCTTTTGTCATAACCTCAAGTTCATATAAATTTTTAGCCTCCAAAAGCTTTTCCATTGCTTCTTCCTTAGTCATTGGAGCATTTAAATTAACAACTTCTCGTCTATCTAATGCCTTTTGAAAATTAATAATATGTCCATAATCTCCAGTGCATACTTTACCACCATTTTCAAGTGTAAAATTTACAATAAGGTCCTTAGATTTTTTATGCAGTTTAATCTCACTAATAATTATCATGGTATTACTCCACGTTGGCTCCAAACCGCCTTCACAAGCCGTACTTTGCATTAAACTAAACCTGTCACCAAATACTTGAGTAAAATTAACAGCTGTATTTTCCACCTTTTCATAGTCTGAATTTGATGGTTTTCCTAATACTAGAACACTCCCCTTTTTCAGGACAGTTCCATCTTCAAGAACTAATACATTTACCAATGCTCTAACTTTATGTTTCTTGGCGTTAACACTCCTCACACTTTCCATATATATTGTATCGTGTGTTGCTTTTTTTTGACCATAACTAACGCTTATCATCATAAAAGTCATGAGAATTAAAATAGTGTTTTTCATTATTAGGTTGGTTTAAAGTTTTTTTAAAGATAAGAAGAAATAGTAAACTTAAATTTTGGCACATCTATTTCTTATTTGTTATTTTCATCTTCCAGTAATTTTAGTAGATATTAAGCTCCGAAATTATTAATAACAATTTTCTTTATCTTTTTGTTTAAGGATTTCATCGCATTATAGTTGGTGTGTTCTAAAACGATAACCACCAAATCATCTTCACGGTATTGCGTAAGGCCTGTACTAAACCCATTCCATCTACCATGATGATAGATTTTGTTTTGTCCCTTAGTATCAATCCTAAATCCAAACCCATATGGCACTTTTCTTCCTCTAGTAGTTTCACCTTTAGAGTGCATAAGTCCTACGGACGCTTTAGACAATAGTTTTCCATTATTTAGTCCAAGTGTCCACTTAAGCAAATCTTCACTGGTTGCATATACATTTTTATCACCTACAATGGCGTCATTTACTGTACTTCTAATTTTTAGATGTTTCCAACCTCTATACAGTCTATATCCTGTTAATTGATTTTCTCTAACAGTATCATTTTCAAAACTGTATACAAACGAATTTTTCATTTCCAGAGGATCAAATATGTTCTTTTGTACAAATTTACTAAAACTAGTTCCTGAAACTTTTTCAACAATAGAAGCCAATACAAAATAGCCTGTGTTAGAATAATCAAATTTATAACCTGGTTTAAAGTACCTCCGTACCTTGCTTGATTCTAGCAATGTCATCATTTCACCATTGGTAGGCGCTTTTTCTTGCTCCCATTTATGTTCTGCCACCCAAAAATAATTTGGCAATCCAGCGGTATGATTTAGTAGGTTTTTTATAGTCACATTTTCATATGGGAAGTCTGGAAAATAGTTGTTTACGGTGTCTGTAAGCTGAATTTGATTCCTCTCATACAATAGCATAATAGCCGCTGCTGTGAATTGTTTACTTAGTGACGCCAATTGAAATACAGATGCCTCATTTAATGGTTCTTTCTTTCTAAAATCTGCATAACCTATTTGATTACTGTATAGGACTTTTCCGTTTTTTGCTACTAATAATGAGCCGTGAAAATCGTGTCTTTTATTAATACGTTGCAATAAGGAATCTAATTTATGGCTTACCTTTTGCGTTTTGGCCTTTGGATGTCGCTCTATTAAAATGGAATTTTCTTCATCAGATGGAACCGTGGTGATATTGGTTATTTTTACGGCATCAATCTTTAAAACTTCAGGCTTTGTACTGAGTATAAAACCACTCCAAATAAGGATAAGGACTACACATATAAATTTAATATATTTTTTCATGTACGGCTTTGAAGTTCAACGCGGCAAATTAACAATCAATCTTAAACATTCAAAATCTATTTGATTTTTAACATAATTTTTGAGTTTTGGTCTGTTTTAGTAAAGCAATAAAAAACGCCTAAACCCCTAGATAGCTTAACTATTTTGAGTTTAGAGTTATTAGCGTATTTTTCTGAAGAATTTAATCATCTTTTGGCTGTAGTTCTATGTCAATTTCTAAAAGTAAATTCTCAACTCGCTTAATATATCTTTTAGATATTAGTATGGCTACCTCTTTTAGCATAATTATATCTGCTAAAGCATTACCAATGCCTTCAACTTCTTTAAATTGCTCTATAATAGCAATTTTATTAAAAGGCACATTTATTTTCATTTCACCTTTAATCCAAAAATCTACTGGGTTGGTTGTTGCATCTATGCGCAATCTTGGAGGGAGCACACCACCTACTATTTTTCGAAAATGCATCGTATATGCTTCCCATTCGTCAAGCAAACTTAAATAACCTTTAAAGCTTGAGTTCATTGCTGAAAAACCATTAAGTAATTTCGTATTCCGTATTAGTCCTGAATTACCAGTAGAATACAAATCGTCCCAAACATTTGTGGTTAAGGTAATTTTGTTACTCCAGCCATTATATTCAATTGCAAATGGGATTTTATTAGGATTTGAAGGAATGGAATCCAACTCAAGGAGATCTAATAACATATTGGCCATTTCCAATGTGCGTTCTTGCATATATAAATGACGCTTAAAAGTCGTCAAATTATTTGAGAATTCCTCTTTAAGACTTTTCAGGTAGTCTTTTTCTAAGATTATATTCTTCCTATTCTCGTTTAAATTGTTAACCTGAAGTGCCAACAAAATACCAATCATAACAAGCACAATCTCTCCTATAGCATATTTAAGGTACTTGCCTGTTTTACCTTCTCCAAGTAATTGATGACGTATACGTCTAAAGAAATGTATCATGGAAAGTTAGTTAGTAGAACTAAAGATACAGAATATTAAATTTAGTGGGTTTTAAGCACAAGAAAAGCCTATTACCAATTGTAACAGGCTTATAATTAGTCTAATCATCTAAGAGTAACTTTAGGAGTCATTATGTTTCTTGCCGTGGTATGAAAATGATTTATAAACAAATTTTTCATAACTTACAATACCAAAATTCCTAACAATCAATGAATTTCAAAAATTTACTAGCCGAGCTAAAGCGACGAAACGTCATTAAATCTGCCTTAGCTTATTTAGTTTCCTCTTGGGTTATTATTCAAGTAATGTCCACCGTACTCCCTACTATTGATGCTCCAGAATACATTTTAAAACTGATTCTTATCTGTTTAGTTTTAGGTTTTCCGTTATGGATAATCTTTTCATGGGTTTATGAAATCACCCCAGAAGGCATTAAAAAAACAAAAAATATTGATTCAGATAAATCTATAACCCATCAAACCAACAATAGGCTTAATAAGATTATTATTGGAGCATTAGGTGTTGCTATTGTGTTATTGCTCATTAGCATGTTCAATGGCAATCAAACCACTACTGTAGCATTGGAGGACAATAGCACGATAACAGAAAGCAGTGTTATGGACAAATCTATAGCCGTGTTAGCCTTTGCCGATATGAGCCCAGAGAAAGACCAAGAGTATTTTTCTGATGGCATTAGTGAAGAGATTTTAAACCTACTGGCTAAAATCCCAGAATTAAAAGTAATAAGTCGTACCTCTTCGTTTTCATATAAAGGCAAGGAACAAAACATAAAAAAGATAGGCGAAGAATTGCGGGTAGCTCATGTTTTAGAAGGCAGTATTCGTAAATCGGGAAATACCTTTCGTATCACTACACAGCTTATAAATGTTACAGATGGCACGCATTTATGGTCTGAGACTTATGACCGTGATATGGAAGATATTTTTAAGATACAAGACGAAATTTCTGCAAAAGTAACCCAACAATTAAGAGTAACCATACTAGGCAATGTTGTTGCAACAAAGGAAACCAATACTGAAGCCTATAATTTATATTTACAAGCCAAACAATTGAGTCTTCAAAGAACTGAAAATAGTAACGAAAATGCCGAAAAATTAATTAGACAAAGCATCGCTATAGATAGTACTTATGCACCTGCCTGGGTGCTATTAAGTCGTGTTATATATCTAAGCTCTTCTTCTTATCTTAAAAGAACAATACCAGAAGCTATTACCATTGGGAAAGCAGCTGTAAAGAAGGCTATTGAATTAGATGCAGAGAATGCTTTGGCATATATGATTTTAGCAGATTATAAAGTGTATGAATGGGATTTTGAAGCTGCAACTAGAAATTCTAACAAGGCTTTAGAATTAGCGTCAGAAAATTCTGAAATAATAAGAATGATTTCAGGAAAAGCCTTGAATTTAGGCAAAAAAGAAGAGGCCATTGCAATGTTAAAAAAATCAATAGACCTTGACCCTTTAAATTATATAAGCTATTTTAATTTGTCCTTTATTTATAATTTAAACGAGCAATATGATGAAGCCGAGGCAAGCATACAGAAGTATTTAGTAATGTATCCTGATGCTGGTTTTGCTCATAATTTAATGGGAGCTATTTTATTGGCAAAAGGTGATTACAAGCAAGCACTCGTAGAAGTAGAAAAAGATGATGAACCTTTTTGGAGTTTGTACAGAAAAACTATGGTGGTTTATGGATCGGGAAATGTAGATGAAGCAAATACATTATTAAAACAACTTATTGATGAATTTGGGAACGACGCTTGGCCAAACGTTGCCCATGTGTATGCGTTTAGAGGTGAAGCCGATGAAGCTTTTAAATGGTTAGAGTTGGCCTATGACAACAGAGATGCCTCATTACTAGAAATCCTAAATTATCCAGGATTTAAAAACTTATATGGTGACCTTCGATGGAATACATTTATCAATAAACTGGGCTTGCCTAAAGACCATGGGTTTCATATGGATTAAACGTCATTGATACCAAATTATGTAATTTCTTGAAGTGCCTTATTAATTAATGGGAGTCTTTTTTAATGAAATAAGTCGGCAACTTGGAGTTTTAAGAAAAGTGTAAGTAATGTAGCTAATGCAATGACAAGTGAAGTATAGTCACAGAAAAAGCCTATTACATTAAGTAACAGGCTTATATTTAGTCTATTAATCTAAAAATAATATTGAGATTATTGTGTTTCTCGCAGTGCTATGAAAATGAGTCATTAATAAATTTTTCATAACTTACATTATCAAAACTCCTAACAATCAATGAATTTCAAAAATTTACTAGCCGAGCTAAAGCGGCGGAATGTCATTAAATCTGCATTAGCATATTTAGTTACCTCTTGGGTTATTATTCAAGTTATGTCCACCGTACTCCCTACTATTGAAGCTCCAGAATACATTTTAAAACTGATTCTTATCTGTTTAGTTTTAGGTTTTCCATTATGGATAATCTTTTCATGGGTTTATGAAATCACTCCAGAAGGCATTAAAAAAACAAAAAATATTGACTCAGATAAATCTATAACCCATCAAACAGGTAATAGGCTTAATAAGATTATCATTGGAGCATTAGGTGTTGCTATTGTGTTATTGCTCATTAGCATGTTCAATGGCAATCAATCCACTACCGTATCATTGGAGGACAATAGCGCGATAACAGAAAGCAGTGTTATGGACAAATCTATAGCAGTGTTAGCCTTTGCCGATATGAGCCCTAACAAAGACCAGGAGTATTTCTCTGATGGCATTAGTGAAGAGATTTTAAATCTACTGGCTAAAATCACAGAACTAAAAGTAATAAGCCGTACCTCTGCTTTTTCATTTAAAGGGACTAATACAACCACTGAGGAAATAGGGAAAAAATTAAATGTAGCACACGTGCTGGAAGGCAGTATTCGTAAATCAGGAAATACATTTCGTATTACTGCGCAGCTTATAAATGTTGCAGATGGCACGCATTTATGGTCAGAGACCTATGATCATGATATGGATGATATTTTTAAGATACAAGACGAAATCTCGGCAAAAGTAACCCAACAATTAAGGGTAACCATATTAGGCGATGTTGTTGCAGCAAAAGAAACCAATCCAGCTGCTTACAATTTATATTTACAAGCCAAACAATTGCATTTTCAAAGGTCTTATGACAATAATGTAAATGCTGAAGAACTAATTAGAAAAAGTATTGCGATCGATAGCACCTATGCCCCTTCTTGGGTGCTTTTAAGTATGGTTATACAAGATAGTTCAAACAAATATGCAAGACTTACATTACAGGAAGGCAATTCAATAGGAAAAGCAGCTGTAGTTAAGGCTATTCAATTAGATGCAAAGAATGCTTTGGCGTATGCTACTTTGGCAGCACATAATATGAATGATTGGGATTATGAAACTTCGGAAAAAAACACAAATAAAGCATTAGAATTAGCCCCTGAAAATGCTGAAATTATGTCAAAAGCTTCCAGTAGAGTCATGCATTTAGGGAAAATTGAAGAGGCTATTGAGATGTTAAAAAAATCAATAACCTTTGACCCACTAAATTATACTGGCTATTTTAATTTGGGGCTTTATTATAGCTGGAACGAGCAATATGATGAAGCTGAATCGAATATGCTGAAATATTTGTTAGTGTATCCCAATTCGGGAGCTGCTCATAGTTTTATGGGGGAAATTTTATTAGGTAAAGGTGATTATGATCAAGCACTTGTAGAAGCAGAAAAAGATACTGATCCTTTTTGGGGATTGTACAGAAAATCTATGATAGTTTACGCATTGGGGAGGGTAGATGAAGCAAACAAACTATTACAACAACTAGTTGATGAATTTGGACATGATTCCTGGCCAAATATAGCCCATGTATATGCGTATAGAGGTGAAACCGATGCTGCTTTTAAATGGTTAGAGTTGGCCTTTGATAACAAAGATTACTCATTACTGGAAATCCTCAATTACCCAGAATTTAAAAGTTTATATGGTGACCCTCGCTGGAATGCATTTATAAATAAACTAGGTTTGCCTAAAGACCACGGTTTTCATATGGATTAAACGTCATTGTTACTAAAAAATGTAATTTCTTAATGTGAATTTTTATAATTAATGGGAGTCTTTTTTTAAAAAAAGTTGGCAACTTGCGTTTGAAGTAAAATGTAAGTAATGCATTGACAAGTGAAGTATAGTCACGGAAAAATCCTATTACATTAAGTAACTATCTTATCTGTGCTTTTTAACTCAGTATTATGTTCTGATTTCGTTATTTCAATAACATTAGGTTATTCAATTTTTTCTAATATTTCATCTATTTTTTGAATGGTGTCTGCTAATTGATTTTGGTACCAAATCATATGCACAAAATGGTGATACATGTCATCCAAGAGTTCAGAAAGCTCAGAATCACTGATGCTTTGATTAATTCCAATTCGTCTTTCGTGGCTGTATTTTCTACCTAGGTAATCCCACCTATTATCACTTATTTCACCATTATCAATTAACCTCGCATAGGTTGTATTATAAAGCCATATTAGTGAATTTGAAATCACTTTGTCTTTATAAGAATTGATTTCATTACCTGAAACTGCCGATTGAAAAGAACCAGAAATTGGATAAAATGTACGCTGGCTGGTAAAATATATTTTAAATAAAGAATCCACTGCTATTTGATTCTCATGATATAATTCTGGTAACCCCTTGTTCAAAATATTAAATGCCTCAATTTTTGGGTTCTGCAGTTCCATAATGAGATTGATATATTCTTTGTCCTTCTTTAAGTCAGTTTTGATGCCTTGTAGAAATTCATTTTCAGCAATATTTTGTTTCCGAGACTGATTCCAGTTATTTATAGAAAGTGCAATCAAAATTCCAATAACTACAAGTAGAATTTCCCCAATGGCATATCTAAAGTATTTTAAAGGCATATTATCATCCGCAAGTTGCTTTCGTATTTTTCTAAAGAAGTTAATCATAGTTTCTTAGTTTTTAATACTAGCTGAAGCCAAGGAATCAATTTTTGCAATATTCTTTTCAAGTCTTAAATAGTTACTAATGGTATTAAAGGTATGTTCGTTGAACTCAACCATTAGATTTGTAAACTTTTTTTCATTCAACATTTTAGCATAATTGGATTTATGGGTTACTTCAGGTACTCTGTTTCTTATAGGTCCATTAGTTGTAGACTTTCGATTAGTCTGTGATCTATTAATGTACTGGTTTATATAAGGGTTGAGTTGTCCATCAACAAACTGCTGTCCGATACCTTCATAAATACCTAGAAATTCTTGATTGCTTTTGAGACTGGTCAGTTCATCTCGTAATTCATAAGATGCAATTAGTTTAAATTCACCCGAGTTGATGAGTGCGTCATAAAATGAAGTGGGAGTTGATGAAAACCATCTTCGAGTCAACCTATCAATATGATAGTTAAGTGAGTCTTCGTCAAGCTCCTCTTTTCGTACTTCAACCATTTCTAAGAGAGCTGTTGTACTGTTTAGAGTTTTATTACTTAACCATTTTCCCTGTGTATACAGGAATTTGCTCAATTCTATATCTTGAATAATGGATGACAAAATTCGTTGCTCTTCCTTGGCATCCAATTGTTGTTGGTTCCAATTATTAATACTCAACGCAATCAATATTCCAATAACCACTAATACAATCTCTCCAATAGCATATTTAAGGTACTTTCCAGTTTTATGTTCACTCATAAGGTTGTAGCGTATTTTACGGAAGAATTTAATCATAAATAACCTAATTTAATTTTCGGACACATTGGTGTTAATAATTTCATCAATTATATACAATAGGCTATCAGCATGCTTTCGCAAATCTCTATAGCCCCGACGCTTAGTAAATAACGGTAGGTAAGTAGATATAAGGAGTTTCCTTAAATAATCTGAAGACCTAATTTCATCAGCATTTAACGCATTATTAAGTCTCTTTTTAATTTTTAATTCATCTACTTCATTATCAAACATTAAAAGCTCTTGCAACACGAGGTCACCAACAATATTAACGCTTAATTGGTTATACAAATCCAGAAAATGTGCTCTCTGTATTATATCAGCATCATTTACATTTTCAATTTTACGTTTATAGTCTAGAAGAGCGCTTAGAAGCCCTTGGTTCTCTATTAATTTAAGACCATTGGTATTAAATAAATCTTCCATTGCCGATTTATTTGGATCGAAAGTGTAATATGTAGAAATAGTCTGTACGTCTGTCGCAAATTGCAACGAATCCTCTATTGAGGCCAGATTATTTTCAAGAAAAGCAGTTAAACGTTCTCTAGCATCGAACTGATTTTTAATTCTGGGAATCCAAAAATCGTCCAGCTGCATGAGGTCTTTTTCAATATCATGACGAAGATTAATTACAGAATTATTGGCCTCCTTTACACTATTAACATGTGCAATTCTTGAATTAAGAATCAACGCAATCAATATCCCAATAACCACTAATACAATCTCTCCAATAGCATATTTAAGGTACTTGCCTGTTTTATGTTCACTCATAAGGTTGTAGCGTATTTTACGAAAGAATTTAATCATAGAATGTTGATTGGTTTTCTAAAGATACAGAAATTCTAAACGGTAAGTTTGGGGCATAAAAATTAGTTTTTCCATTTTCCTCCACCCACATAGAAGCCAATACTCGCTCCTAAATAACTGTTTTTTATTGATTCGCCAAATTCTAAATCTGACTTAGGTAAGATATTATATTCAAGAGCAATTCTAAGCTTACCCAATTCAACGCCTCCTCTAACTAGGGCTCCAAATTGCTCACCTAGATTAATAGCAACCCCTAGACCACTTCCTCCTATATCGCCTAAAACAAAATAACCTAAACCGACTCCTAAGAATGGTGAAATTGAAGACTCTTGACTGTTAAAATAATAATCATAAGTACCTAAAATACTTATATTAGCGTCAGCATCACTAATTCCTATAGAGGCAGCTGTTCCAAGTCTTAAGCCAATATTTGAATTATCAGTGATATTATATTTTGGTTCAATTGAAAAAAGCGCACCTCCATCTTTCTCAAAAACATATCCCAAATCTAAACCTACTCTAAATTTGCCTTGTTCCTGTCCATTAATGCTCATTATTCCTAAAATAAGGAATGTTATTGTAAATAGTTTTTTCATAATATTATATTTTAAAATTAAAAAAATTACACAATTAATAAAATTGCATATTTAAGGTACTTTCCAGTTTTACCCGCACCTAGGAATTGATGACGTATACGTCTAAAGAAATGTATCATGGAAAGTTAGTTAGTAGAACTAAAGATACAGATTATTAATTTTAGTAGATTTTAAGCACAAAACAGCACATCAAAAGAGGTGCTGTTTATTAGCGTATTTTTCTAAAGAATTTAATCATGTGTTCCTTGTTAGTCTTTCGTTATTTTTTTCGAAGTAATATCAATTCATCTTCAATGTTGTCATTTAGTTCCACAATTTTGTCTAAAATTTGAACATAAAAATCGTGCTTGAAGGAATTTATGAAAAGACTTTCAGCTAAAACAACTTTGAATTCTTCATCAGCTTTCAATAGAGCAATGTTTCTTATAGAAAAAGTATACCTCTCGAATACCAGTTTAAATTTGTCATCACTTCCCGTATCTATAAATGGGACTGCACGTTTAATGTCATTTACTTTAAAATGTTTCTTAAAGAAGGTAAACTTTTCATCGTAGGTATTGGCATAATTATTCTTATTCTCAGCTTCTATTGTAGTCGCACTATAATAATCATAATATCGTGTAATTTTTTTATATAAATTATTATTACTAATTAGTCCAATGTCATTGTTTTGCAGATTATTAAAAGATGCATTATGGAAGGC
>Ga0105356_10003358_pt1 | contig 15749 bp, 7 predicted proteins | sample GOMGulsemesocosm_3_FD_83502 | JGI IMG/M metagenome (GOLD analysis project Ga0105356, IMG submission 83502) | Methane-oxidizing microbial communities from mesocosms in the Gulf of Mexico - GOM9D Gulf of Mexico | ecosystem: Environmental > Aquatic > Marine > Cold seeps | place: Gulf of Mexico...
TTCAAAACACATATGAATACAAATAGTACTTTTGAGTGTAATGGTATCTAATTTTATTATTTTATCTCTGTCTGAAATAAGAAATTCAGTAGTTGTTATTGGTACGATACAGGAGGGGTTTTCGCCTCTATATATTATTTTATCTTCTTTAGTGGAGACATTCGTAGCATGTACGAACCCCTTAGTTATGTCAACCCAAATAAGTTCATTTGAATCAACCATCCACAAAGGGCCTTCACCTAATCCTGCAGTTGTCTTATAAAATATAGTAGCTTTCTTTTTAATGTTTTCTTGCATTCGTACAAAGCTTATTTACTCTTTTCGTTTTCGTTTAAAAAAAAGGTTACCTCTCCTTTGTAATTGCTGCCTACTAAAATATTTCTTTGATAATTCCCCCAATTTAAATCTATATAATCTACCTCGGTGTTTATAAATAAATCTAACGAATTATTGTTTTTTGCCAATCTACAAGAAACCTTTCCCTTTCCTTGTACGGAGACATATGTTTTGCTGTCTTTTAACAAAGAATAAGTTCTTACATTTTCTTTGGTTGCTTTAGCCACATATGTCAATTCCTTTATTTTTTCTATTGCCGTTCCTTCGTAATAAAAACTTTTCGTATCCTCATTCCATGATTTTTCTGGTACTGCTCTATATGCGTTTGCTTTTTTTGAATAAAGTGGAATTTCTTCACCTATAGTCGCGGACAAATGTGTTTTTGGATAACGACTCCAATAGCCCTCTCTTTCCCATGACAGGGCATCAAAATCAGAATCAAAATTATACTTCACTCCAATTTCACGTACGTATTCTTTTGGTAAATTTTTGTAGGAAAATGTTGTTGTAATTTCACCATTTTCAAATACAAACAATTCAAACAAAACCTTTATTTTATCATAATTTCCCTGCAAGCTTACAACCACCTTCTCTTTTTCTTTTTTATGGCTAAATTTATCAAGCTTCCAGTTCTTCGAATAATTATTAATCTCACTAGAAGAATAGGTTAATTTTTCCCCTTTCGTTTTGTAAGTCATAACTGGACCTGAAACCTTTATTTTTTCATTTCCATTTTCCATTTCAGTCAACATCCCCGTATTTTTATCAAAATACAAATCCCCTATTTTCGTATGAACAATCAACAAATGCTCATTGTCAGTAACAGTAACACCACCTGTATTTGAAATATTTACATCTGATTTCACAATTTCTTTTACTTGCTGTTTTATATGATAACTATCTATAAGATTTTCATTTGTGTTGTAAAAATCAACAGCAATTTTCTTCGTTGCATCCCATTCCATTATTGGCAAACTAAGCATTCCCTTTGTATGTGGTTTCAATTCAAACCCCGCTACAGTTCCTATTTCATCTTCATAGCTGTACTTAATAGTAATTTCATTTAAATTTGTGTGGTCAAATCGATTGTAAACAGGAATCTTAATAGGTGCTCCTTTTATATAATCTTTTATAGTTGTTTCAGTAATTTTTATGGGAGAATATGCCTTTTTAGTATTCCAAAATTCAGGTTTTTTTCTTCTCCAAATATCTACAATTCCCCATTCACCATAGCCAACAGTAGTTCCTTGATAAGGTAGAACAGTGTTGTCATTGATACCCCACCAATCTCTAAAACCATCTAGATTTTCAGGGAGCATAAATGTTTCGTCTATCATCCCCCAAATGGCACCACCCAAACCTCCATCGGCATCAAATGTTTTTGCCCACATCTTATCTAGACTTTGCCCCCAAAAATCACGGATATTGGGATCTTCCTTTATAGTTTCATTATTATATGCCGCTACATGTGCCCACTCATCAAATATTACAGGCATTTCTTCAAAACCAAATCCTGTTGTTTTTTTCCCATACTGATTGAGATCTCCATTGATGCCAGGATAATGCATACTCAAAATTTGATACGGTGCTAAACTATCTGGAGCTGTTCCGGGGTAACTAAACATAATTGGTCTTGTGGCATCATTCTTTTGAATCCAATCAAATGATTTTTGAAAATTACTCCCATAAATACTTTCATTTCCAATAGACCAAATAACAACGGAAGGATGATTTCTATGCATTCCAACCATCTCCTGCAATTGAGATAAATAACGTTCCGTATAAGCAGCGTCGCTTTGAGATGTTGCTGCTATTTCATAGCCTTTTATGCGGTAATCAATAACAAAACAAACCGCCGTTTCATCCTCTACATAAATACCATATTCATCACATAATTTTAAGAAATTATCTGACGGAGGATAATGAGAAGTCCTTATATAATTCATATTTGCTTCTTTGGCCAAAAGCACATCTTTTAAATCATATTCTGGCGTAGCTACTCTTCCCAATGTAGGATGGTTATCATGTCTACAGGCTCCTCTTAATTTTACGAATTTTCCATTTACCTTAAAAGAATTTCCCACTACCTCAACTTCTCTGAAACCAAAATCATGATTTTTACTCCAAAGCAATTCTTTATTTTCATAATACGAAATTCGTAAAGTATATAAATTAGGATGTTCAGCATCCCATTTTTTAGGGTTTGAAATTGTATTTTCAAAATAAAAATCAATTTCTCCATTTAGTAATAAGGAGGTTTTACCAAGTGCTATTTCTTTCGTATTTGCATCTAACAGTTGTACTTTTATTTCAGAATTAACTCCTTTATTCTTTAACTTTCCTGAAATTCTAAGGTTTGCATCTTTATATTCCCGATCCAAATCCGTTTCAATTTGTATCTTCTCAGGATAATTGGTTGGCAAAACTACTAAATTCACATCTCTAAGAATACCCCCTATTTGATGTTTTGCATACCCACTAGCATAAGAGATATCATCTGCACAATCTGTAACCTCAATTGTTAAAACAGCTTTTTCTCCTGCTTTTACATAAGGAGTCACATCACATTTCCAGGTAGTAAAACCTCCATGATGTTCTCTTACATAATGTCCATTTATCCATACCCTAGCATATCCATAAACACCATCAAATTGTACATAGATGTGTTTTCCACTGAAATCAACAGGAATGCTAATTTCCTTTTTATACGCAAATGGCACATCATTCTTTATTGAAAAACCTTGCATCATGACTTCACCTGGAACTTTAACATCTCTCCAATCAGTTTCTAAAGTAGTCTGTTTCCAAAATTCATTAGGTAGGTCTAGTGAAATTTTCCAATCTCCATTCAAATTAATTATAGGATTGCTTACCCCTTCCACATAATACTCGGTAACTATTTTTTCTGTGCAACTTGTCAATATCAGTAGCAGTACCATAAATACAATCTCCTTCATTTTTTTAAAATTTGGCATAGGTATTTTATTATAGAATTATATATATATTATTTTTACTTAAAAAACTAGTATAAATCCTGCATCAACGCAGACCTTCCTCCGTCTATCAAATAGGTTGTTCCAGATATAAACGAGGCCAAATCCGAGACTAAGTATGCACAAAAATTACCTACATCATCAACAGTCCCTAACTTTTTAACTGGGTGCAAATCAATTGTTTTTTGTCTTTCTTCTTGAGCATCTGAAAAACTATCAAACCATGTTTGGTTGCCAGGAGTATCAATAAAACCAGGAGCAACTCCAATAGCTCTTATTTTTGGTCCCCACTCTATTGCCAAGGACTGTACCAAACCTTTAATAGCAGTTTTAGCAACATTGTAAGGAAAACAGCCTGGTATTGTATTGTCCGAATGGTTGGAAGTCATTATGATAATAACTCCATCTCCTTTTTCTTCTAAATAAGGTTTGCATAATTTACTTAAAGACCAATGTGCTTTTAAATTAAGATTCATATTAAAATCCCATTTTTCTTCGGAACAGTTTACTGCACCTTCAAATACATTAACTCCTGCATTAGATATCAAAATATCAATGCTCCCAAAAAAATCAATCGTTTTTTGAACCAACAATTCTTGCTCATTTCTAGATACAATATCTACAGAGGTATAAAGACCTTGTACTCCTTCTTCCTTCATCATTTTGCCAAAATAAAGTGCTTCTTCAGAATTATCTAAAGACCTACCGCATCCCGACACGTTACAGCCTGCTCTTGCTAATATTTTAGCTACACCTTGTCCAACACCACTACTAACTCCAGTTATCAATGCTGTTTTTCCCTTTAAATCAACTGTTAACATCTTTTAATTATTTAAATATAAAAACCATCTCTATGCTCTCTAATTCCTGGGTGATTTTCCATTTCTTCTTCAACTAAATCGACTCCCAAACCAGGTCTCTCACTCAATACCAAGCTTCCTTTTTCAATATTCAAAGGGTGATCAATTACAGAGTCTCTCCAAGGTACATCATTAAAAATAAATTCTTGTCTAAAAAAATTAGGTATTGAAGCACAAACATGGGCAGAAGATAAAGTTGATAGCGGACCGTTTGGGTTGTGAGGAGCTACCTGCACATTATAAGTTTCAGCCATGGTTGCCATTCTTTTCATTTCCGAAGGACCACCACAACGTGTAATATCTGGCATAATAACATCACATATTTGCTTTTCCAATACAGCACGTATTCCGTACCTTGTATAATGTCTTTCCCCAACACATATAGATACACTTGGATCAATTCGCTCTCTTAAGGCTCTCAATGTATCTGAATTTTCTGGTCCAGCTGGTTCTTCATACCAGGCAATATCTAATTCTGCCAAACGTTTGGCCATTGAAACTGCAACTTTAAAATTTAACATTGCATGTGTCTCAATCATTATATCCATATCAGGTCCAACGGCTTGTCTAACTGACTTACTCAATTCAAAAGCCCTATCTTGTTCTGTTTTTGTTAAAGATAAGTTTGTTGCCAAATCATCCCCATAAAAATAATTTGTGTGTGCAAAAGGATCAAACTTAAGCCCTGTAAATTCTGCGGCTTTAACAACTTTCGCTTGTTTTGCATAATCAATACTATTGTGCTCACCTCCAGTAAACCAATAATTTGCATACAATGGAATTTTTGTTCTAAATGCACCTCCTAATAACTGATAGCAAGGTACTCCCAAATATTTTCCTTTCAAATCCAATAAAGCCATATCAATTCCTGAAATTGCACACATACTAGCACCATAAGGGCCAACCCAATTCATATCCCTGTATAATTTTGTCCAAATAAAATCAGTTCTCATTGGATCCAAACCTATAATTCTTTTTCCAAGTTCTATCGCTGCTGCTTCTACTATTTGACTTCCAGGCCAATTGGTCGCTTCTCCTACACCTGTCACCCCTTCATCTGTGTAAATTTTTAACATTGTCCAGTTATACTTCACCCCTTCTACCAGCCATACTTTTACGTCTGTGATTTTCATATCCTTATTTTAATTTAATTGTAAACACACCTTTTATTTCACTTCCTCTTTTTAATTTTTTATCCCAACTTTTCCCATACGTTCTTAAAAACCGCTCTCCACCGGGATTGTCATACTCCACTATTAAAACCTTAACATGTTCTAAGGTCTCCCAAGCTCTTAAATTATAAAACCCATTAGCGTCAACACTAAATTTACTACCTATTTTATTTGATAACGAAGCTTTGTAAATATTTCTTTTTGTGGCTCTAAAATCATTAGAACCAGAAGCTGTTCTATCGTGCAACCAATCTTTAGTTGGTTTTTCTGAAGGTCCCGCCAAACCAGAAACGCTCACTGTTTTATCTGTTGTAGCAGTACCATTTAAACGTCCGATATGATTCTCCGGATAAACAGACCAAAAACCATTTCTACTCCATTCTAAACGATTGAAACTTGATGGCAATTGAAATACCAAACCTATTTGTCTTGGATTTATTTCTTGATTCATCTTATAAAAATATTCAATATTAATTGTACCTCCAGTACTTATCGTTAAAATTTGTTTACCAACTGCCTCTAAATAAGAATCTTCAATAACAATTTTCACATTTTCATTTTCTTCACTTACCACAACATTAGTTACAACTCTATTTTTGCAGACCTCAGAAAAGATAGAGAAATCGGGAGTCTTTTCTGTCATTTGGGTACCTCCTCCATCTCCAGTAATTGGAAGAATCATTAACGCTGGAAAGTTGCTTAGGATCGTTTCCATTTTTGAATTTGAGACTCTAAACACTCCTGTTACTTTGTCAATTGTATATATCAGTTCTTTATCTAAAATGCGAATCATTTCGCCTTTCGTTTTTACCTTTAACTTCCTTTTTTTAGTTTGAAAAATTACTTTTGGCTCATTACTTAAATTAAAATGAAATTTGTCAATCAAATAATTAGAATCCATACTATGGACTTCAATATTTATCCCAGTATTTGTTGGTTTTTTCAAGCTGATAGTTGCCATGCCTTCTGATAAAGAAGCTATATCCGTTTTTAAAACACCTTCTTCATTTTCTGTTATCCAACTAATTTTATACTGGCTGGTATTTGTAAAAATATTTCTGTTTTTAATTAAAATTGAAATTCCATTTTCTAATCTTTCTACAAAACTTATTTTTACAGGTGAATATACTTTTTTCATATGCCAATATTCTGGTTTCTCTCTTCTCCATCCATCAATAGGCCCCCAGGTTCCATACCCAACTGCATTCCCTGATGGAAGAAAAAAACTATCATCTATACCGGCCCAAATAGCTCCTCCTAACACTCCTGGAGTCTCGTACATTTTCTCCCAAATACTATAGAATAACAAACCCCAAAAATCTCTTAATCCCGGATCTGTTGCCAATTCTTTTCTATTGTATGCATTTAAATGAATGTATTCATCAAAAATAATTGGTCTCTTGTAATTTTTATATTTTCCAATTTGTTCAAGAGTTCCTGGGTAATGATGGTTTGTTATTTCAAGATCACCTAAATCTGCATCAGGTCCCCATTGACTAAATATTCTTGGCCTCGAAGGATCTGCTATTTTCACCAAGCGTGCAGATTCTCTGAATAATTCTTTAAAATCAAAAGACTCATTTCCAACAGACCAATGTAAAATACTAACATGTGATTTCAACATTTCTACCATCTCTAGTGTAGGGCGAATCATTTGATTAAAATAATTAGTATCGTTCACATGCTTCTTACTAGCCCAACAGAAAGGAGCTTCAACTTCAACAAACATTCCCAATTCATCACAGGCCTCTAGAAACTTTTCACTAGGTGGATAATGTGAGGTACGTATATAATTTACATTTCCTTGCTTAAAAATTTGAACATCATTATACCATTGTTCCCCTCTCAATACTCTACCTGTTTTAGGATCTACTTCATGACGGTTAACGCCACGTAATTTTATCGGTTTATTATTTACATAAACTTCATTCCCTTTAATTTCAGTTTGCTTAAAACCAATTTTTTTATTTGCTTTTTCAAGAACAGTTGTTCCCTGAATTAATTCAACCTCCACAGTGTATAAATAAGGTTCTTCTGGATTCCACTGAGTTGGTTTCTCTATTTTAATTTCTGAAACAATATTCTTTGTAACATCAGAACCTATCGCTATTTTATTTTCTTTATAACTTTTCACCAGCTTGCCCTCTGCGTTCTTTAGCCTATACACCAACTGAACATTCGCCAATTCTAATGTTTCATTTGAAATTTTTGTATCCAATCGTAGTGTTGCATTTACATATGCTTTGTCAAAAATTGTATGGCTATGAAAAGAACTCAATTGTACATTTGGTAATACAAGAATACTAACATCTCTAGAGATTCCTCCAAGGTAATGCACTGCATAACTTGAAGCGCTTGACAAATTATCTGCTGTACTACTTCCATTTACAAACACGAGTAATTCATTCTTTACATTTTCTAACAAATATTTCTTAATTTCTATTTCAAATGCTGTAAAACCAGTATGATGTGTACCTATTTTTTTTCCATTCAACCAGATTTCACATTGACTGTAAACTGCTTCAAATCGAAGTTTCAAACTTTTCCCTTTCATTTCCGAGGGTAATGTAAGTTCTCTTCTATAAACTCCAAACTCATCTTTCTCAACTTTAAAACCTTGCATAACCCATTCACCAGGAACAGTTATCGATTGAAAATTTAGTTTTTGTACAGCCGAAATATTCACCGTATCAATGACTGCGAACTCCCACATATCATTAATATCTAATTCAGGAACTTCAACTCCTTGTACATAGAACGGCTTAGGGCTCCAACGAATTGACTCTATCTTAGAGCTGTCATATTTATATTGTGAATACAAACTTGACATACCCACTAAAAACAAAAAAAGTAATCTAAATCTCATTTTACTTTATTTTTAATGTTATCGTATCTGAAATGACATCTCCAACTTTTAAAAGTCTTCTCGTTGGATCATAATAACTTCCTAAAAACAATTCATTACCAGCAGTAACAAATTTTGCTATTAAAAATTGAATCTTATCTTCTTCCAACCAAGAACGCCAATGCTGTGATGCATCAAAAGACACTGCTATTACTTGCTGTCCTTCCGAATTCTTTAAACCGGCATAATTAAAATTTCTTCGTGTTGCTCTAAAATCATTACTTCCTAATTTATTAAAGTCCATGCTCCAATGCCATAGAGGCTCTTCTCTTGGATTAATTTTTTCAGGTACACCTTCATAAAACAATGGAGCTTCTCCTTTTGTTCTTCCAATATGTTTAGCAGGGTAAGAAGTCCATCTTCCTTTTCGATTCCAAAATAATTTATCAAAATTTTTTGGACTGTCAAACACCATTCCCCATTGTCTTGGGTTTACTTCCTCCTTATTTGAAAAAGAGTACGCTATTGTTAAATCTCCATTGGCATTCATACGTATTGTGTAACTCCCAATGAATTCATCATAACTTCCTTTTACAATAATTAAAACATCTGCTCCTTCCTTTTTTGCACTTACCAAACTGGTTTTCCAATTCGAGCAAGAATCATTAAATGCGGGAATATTTGCATCGTGGTCTGGTTCACAACCTTGTCCGTCCAATGGCAATGCCATTAACCAAGGTCCTCCATTTAGAATTTCAACAGCCTCTTTTTTTAGTGAAATTATTTGTCCTGTTATTCTACTAATTTTACACTCAAAACCTTTTCCTTTAATTGTATATTCACGCCTTGTTGTCTTCAACTTGGTTGAAACCCTAGCATCGTCTATAAGAACATTCGCGTAAGATTGTTCCCCTACAGGAATTACAAATTCATCAACCAAAAATCCTTTAGAATCAAAAAACGAAAGTTTTAATTTTCTATTCGTAAGTATCTTTTGAATATCTATTTTAATTTCTCCTTTTTCCCCAGGAGTTATATCTGGAAAAACCAACCCTGATTCATTTCCATATTCCCAAACCACTTTTGATTCTTTTAAATTTAGAAATGTATACCTATTCTCTATTTCGACTTTAAAAGATTTACTCTTTTCCAATTCTTTCGTTAATACTCTTATTGGACTGTATATTTTTTTAACATGCCAATATTCAGGTTTTTGTCTTCTCCATCCATCAATTGGTCCCCAAGGGCCATATCCTTTTGCATCCCCATTTGGCATTTGAAAAACATCATCTACCCCAGACCATATTGCTCCTCCCAAAATACCTTTTGTGTAGTACATTTTTTCCCAAGTTGGAGCTAAAGCAGATGCCCAATCATTTCGAACACCTGGATCTGTAATCAACTCTCTTCTATTGTAAACATTCAAATGGCAATATTCTCCATAAATAAGTGGCTTATCTATTTCTTTCGCTTTTTTGTAACCGTTTGGTCCAGGGTAATGAATATTTGCTATGGAAGCTGTACTTCCTTGGTTGTTAAAACCTCCGTATGCCTGATCATGAAATGCATTTGGACGTGTAACATCAGCTTTTTCAACATACTTCATTAATTTGGCAAAACTATAATTCCAATACGATTCATTTGCTGCTGACCAAAAAATAATAGAAGGATTGTTTCTATAAAATTGAATTGTTTCCATATTTGCTTGTAACATATAGGGAAAGTATTTTTCATCTTTATAATTCAGTTTTTGCCAGTTTTTATTTGCATGATGACCCACCCAACAAACTGGAGCTTCGACTTCGACAAAAATTCCTTTTTCATTACATAGTGCAATAAATTCTTCTGGAGGCGGATAATGAGAAGTTCTTATATAATTGCAATTTGCATTTATATAAAGATCAAGATCCTTTTCCCATATTTCTTGTTGCAACACACGTCCTGTAAGTGGATGTACTTCATGACGGTTGATACCTCTTAACTTTACAGAAACTCCATTTACAAGCAATTCACTTTCTTTAACTTCAACTTCACGGAATCCTGTTTTATTCAAGATCCTTTCAGACAGTTTTTTGTCTAGCAGTATATCCGTAAATAAATTGTATAAATACGGAGATTCATTTGTCCATTTCTCTGGGTTCTCAACAAAAATTTCGACATCTTTAACAATTGTTTTTCCCGGAGCGACCCCTTGAATTGCAAACTCTTTAACCAAGCCAATTTCAGGAATCGTAAACCGAACAGCTTGATTTCTGGATCTGATTTCTCCCAAATTACTTATTCCTACACGAATCTTTAAGGTTGAATTTTTATAATTCTCATCTAAATCTGTAACAATTCTTAAATCTGAGACATGGACTTCCGGAACTACAAATAATGTTACTTTTCTTGTAATTCCTCCCAATTGATGCGCGGCATATTGTGTTAAACTCCCCATCATATCTGCTAGTGATTCGTTTCGAACTCGTAACGAAACCTTATTTTCACCTTTCTTTAAAACAGTAGTTATATCAAATTCAAAAGCAGTCATACCTCCCATATGGCTTCCTACTTCTTCTCCATTAACCCATATAACACTTTCACTAGACACTCCATCAAAACGTAGCTTTATACGCTTCCCTTTCCAATCTTTCGGAACATTAAATGTCTTTTCATATCCTGCAAAAACCATAGAATCGACCTTATACCCCTGCATAGCCCATTCTCCAGGAACGTTGATAGATTTCCAACTATTTGTTCCTAACGATCTTTTGTAAAAATCATCTAAAGGTTTTTCATTAAATCTCCATGCCCCGTTAAGAGATAACACAGGGTTGTATACCCCATTTACCTTTGTAGGGCGCGAAACATATTGAGGTAATACATCTTCTATATTTATTTTTTCATCAACCACAATTGAAGAAGAATCTTTAATCAACTCCTTTTTTCTTGCTTCACTTAACACCTCAAGATTTTGTTTATCTGAAGCGTATATTTCTAATTCTGAAACGACTGCATTTGCTCCTTTTAAAACTTCAAACAATAAAACTAATTGTCCATAAGCATAAGCTTTCTGAGGGATTTCAAATTTAATTTCTTTACGAATGCCTTTTTTTAACACTATGGATTCTGTCAAGAGGTTTCCATCTGCACTTAAAGCTATCTCTCTATCATTATCAGACAAAAAAACAACTCTTAGATGGTACTTGGAATTCTTATTAACTTTATCAAAAGCATAAATTACTTTTGCTCCATAATTACAAGATCTCTCAACTTCATTCCCCATTTTGGTATCAGGAAAAATATAATTATCCCCAGATATCAAAAAAGGTTGCTTTAAAGTATTTCCACAATCATTGTATGCTACTGAATTCAGTTCCTTCTTCTCTTGAGAAGAAACATTGAAATTGGAGTACATAAAAACTAAAATGGTTACTGCTATTTTAATACTTCTCATTTAAATATATTTATAGATTCAATATTTCTATTAACGTTTACCGTACTTCTTACATTATTTGATACTTATTCCATGAATCAACAGCACTCATACCATTTTGGATCGCTTTTAATACCGTTTTTTCTCCACGAGATTTCTCAAAAGCTCTTAAAAAAACCTCTTCTTCATGTTCTTTAGGAACGACACAAACACCGTCTATATCTCCTACAATAATATCTCCTGGTTTTATACGTACTCCTTCCATTTCTATTGGAACTCTAAAATCTATTACTTTACCTCTTGGGCCTTGATCTTGTGCATAATTTCCATAAGAAAAAACAGGGAAGTTCAAATCCAACATACCAAACGTATCTCTCGAATATCCATTTGCAACAGCACCTGCCGCACCTAACACCTTAGCCCTTGTCATCATCAATTCTCCTACCAACGCATAGCTTGGTGAAGCTCCTGAACATATATAAACTTCGTTCTTTTTTAAATCATCTAAGGCTTCTAACATCAATCCAAAGGGTTTTACCATTAACTTATTATTCCCTCCATGGCTTAATTCTTCAAAAGTATCAGCTTCCAATACAGGCATTGCTCTTCCAATTAAAAACATATCATTTTTTAAGGGTTGTATTTTTGGAGGCAAAAATTGATGCAATAGCATCATTTTATCCATAGCATCTCCAACTACAGCAGTAAAAAGTTCTTCCTTTGCTGCAGCAAACAATTCGTCATCGTTTTTCCAAAATTTAGTCATCATATTTTTTATTAATTTTTACCAAAATGTATAATAAAGTACTCCCAATAATGCACTGATTAACATACTTGCCAAATTAAACAAAGTACTTGCTCTATAGATACCTTCATCAATCTTAATAAGGTTACTTGTTTTTCCCCCCTTTAAAATTGAAAGAAATATCAAAACAGCAGAGAGTATTAAAAAGGCAATTCATCTATCATTACATCTAACATGAGAGATACCGGAATCGTTAAAATCACTGTCCACAGGGCTCCGTTGGAATTTGCTTTTTCCCAAAATAAACCAAATAAAAAAACAACAACTATTCCCGGAGTTACCATACCTGTAAAATCTTGTATAAATTGAAAGGCTTGCTCCAAAGAAGATAACAAAGGAGCTACAAGTACTGCTATACCCAATGAAACAGCACTCATTATTCTACCTACCACAACCAGTTTACTATCTGTTGCTGTTTTGTTAAAAAGAGGTTTGTAAATATCAAATGTAAAAATGGTGGATGCACTGGTAACCATAGAACTCAATGAGGACACAATAGCTGCAATTAATGCTGCAAAGGCCAAACCTTTAAATCCTGAAGGAATAAAAGTGTTTAATAACCATGGATAGGCTTCATCTGGTTTTTCAATACCTGCATCTAATACAAAAGCAGCAATACCAGGCAACACTACAATAAGTGGAATAAATAATTTTAAGAATGCGGCAAGTGCCATTCCTTTTTGAGCTTCATGAATATTTTTTGCAGCTAAAGAACGCTGTATAATGTATTGATTGCATCCAAAATAAGCAATATTTGCTACCCATAACCCTCCTAATATGATACTGATACCTGGTAAATATTTATAGTTTGGATTCGATTTATCTAATATTAAATCGAATTTTTCCGGAGCCTGTTCAAATAGCATTTCCAAGCCAACAAAAACATCTGTTGAATTACTTATGGCTTTGATAGCAAAAAATGTGGTCATTAACCCCCCAAATATCAAAAAAATTACTTGAATTACATCTGTATAAGCTACAGCTTTTAAACCTCCAATAACAGCATACAATCCTGAAAGAAAGGCGAGAGCAAAAATCCATTGCATCAAACTCAACCCTAAAAAATCTTGTAACACCAAAGCTCCTAAATAAAACACCGAAGACAGATTTACAAACCAATAAACCAATAACCAAAAAACGGCCAGTCCTACACGGAGTCTAGAATCATACCTCTTTTCTAAAAAACCTGGCATGGTATAAATTCCATTCTTTAAATATATGGGTAAAAAGAATTTTGCAATAACTAATAAACCGATAGCCCCCATCCATTCATACGTAGCTATTCCAAGACCAATGGCATAACCAGACCCCGTCATTCCTATGAATTGCTCAGCAGAAATATTTGCTGCAATTACCGAAGAACCTATAACCCACCAAGGTAAACTACTGCTTGCAAAAAAGTAATCTTTAGAAGATTGCTTCTTTTTATTCATAAAAACAGCTCCAAATCCTACAACTAGAATTAAAACAAAATAGGCTATAAAAACGACAGAATCAGCAGTAGAAAAATTCATTTGACTTGATAAATAAAATTGTTTAATTAATTTTAAACAAATTTAGAACTAGTCAGACATTATCAATTGTTTTTAATTAGCAAGCACCACCTCTATATTTGCTAAAAAAAAGAATAGACATAAAAAAAACGCAATTAAAAAACAAAAATTATTTTTAATCAAAGTTTGAATAAAACTCAAACATTCGAAAACGAAGCCAAAAAAAACTACTTGTCATTTGAAATATAAATTCAAACAACAAGTAGTTCTGTATTGAAATACTTCTATTTATTAATAATTCAATAAAATCCAATTTGCATTGGCGATGTATTTTTCTTTGTCCTTTTTATTTTTAAAAACAAGATAAAGTAACCCTTCATTTACAGTCGGACGTACTTTTATTTTATAGTAATTCATCTTCCCTTTTTTCTCATTAAAATAAGACAAATCCGCTTTTCCAATAACCTTGCCTGTAGCTGCTCCTTCTCTTATTTCAACACTTCCTTTGTAATTATAATTGGAAGTAAAAAAAGCAGAAAATTCAATACTTTTCAAGCCATTTAAGGTTACTTTATTGAACTTCAAATAAGAATTATGAACAATAGAACCGACCAACGTTGCTCCACCAGCTTTCCAATTATTTAAACCAGCACTTTTTTCATCCGCTTTTTCAGCTTCAATTTTAGGCGCTTTAAAAATCACTTGCTCCCTAGCTGACAATTCTGAATCTTTTTGTCCAGCATTTCCTTTATCATAGTAAGAAGCTATCAGTACATACATACCTGCTCCATCAGTTGCCATATGCTCTTTAAATTCAAGAGTTCCTTCTATTGGCAATCCTTTTTTTACTTTCTTCTTCGTTTCCTTTAAAGATAAAATATACTTTACAACTTTTTCTACCTCTTTAACCTCTAATTGTGGATGTGCAGACATCATCGTCTCTCCCCAAACACCAGAACCTCCTTTGATAATTTTACTTACCAAATAATTGGTATCCTTAGTTGTGTATTTCTCCGCAATACTCTTGTAACTAGGTCCGTTTACCTTTACTTTGGCTGCGTGACATGCTTTACAATCGCTTCCATCAATAATTTTCTTTCCTGCTGGTGTTGTGTTCTTTTGATGACCAAGTGTTGCTTTTACCATATCCGCTCCTTCAGGAATATAATCCAAAGTTACTTTCACCAAACTCGGATCTATAGTACCTGCTGCTGTACTTCCATCTTGTTTGTCTACCACACTTACTTTGTAATGCACCTTCTTGTGATTCCAATAAGTCAAATTATTAGGAGTCAACTCAATTTTTATTTCTGGAGGATCATTTCCTACCAATATTTTTGTAGATGCTGTTGCTACTTCACCTTCTTTGTCTGTTACTTTTAAACGTACAATGTAGCTTCCTGCTTTATCAAACGTAAAACTCGGACGAGCTCCAATAACTGATTCATTCCCTTCTTCAAAAATCCATTCATACGTAAGTTTGTCTTTATCAAAATCAACTGATTTCAAACCTGAAAACTGTACGATCAAAGGTGCTGCTCCAACAACTTTATCTGCTGTTATTTTTGCTATAGGCTTTCTATTACCTTCAATAAAAGAAACTCTGTTTAAGCGTGCATCCATATTCTGAGAGTTCCATTTCTGCCCGTACTCCAAAACATACAAATTACCATCAGATCCAAACACCATATCCATAGGGTGTGAAAACTTTTTTGATGGCATAAATGGGTCTGCTTTTACGTACTCGTAATTCTCATCCAACGTTACCACATAAATCCAATCTCTCATCCACTCATAAACAAACAGTTTATCTTCAAAATAGCTAGGAAA
>Ga0105356_10003359_pt1 | contig 15748 bp, 16 predicted proteins | sample GOMGulsemesocosm_3_FD_83502 | JGI IMG/M metagenome (GOLD analysis project Ga0105356, IMG submission 83502) | Methane-oxidizing microbial communities from mesocosms in the Gulf of Mexico - GOM9D Gulf of Mexico | ecosystem: Environmental > Aquatic > Marine > Cold seeps | place: Gulf of Mexico...
TATTAGAATTTAAAACCTTTAGAATGCGCGGCCACGAAGAAGCAAGTGGAACAAAATATGTACCACAAGATTTGCTTGATCATTGGGCAGCAAAAGATCCACTAGAAAACTTTCAGGCATATTTAAGAGCAGAGAATATATTGACTGAACAAGATGAAATTCAGTTTAAAGCAGATATTGTACACGAGATTAATGAGCATTTACAAATTGCTTTTGATGAGTCAGCAATAACGGTTGATTTAGAAACAGAATTAAACGATGTATATAAAAACTTTGAACCAGAGATAGTTAATCCATCAACAAACACAAATAAAATTCGCCTGATAGACGCTATTTCTGATGGATTGAAACAGTCAATGGAGAAATATGACGACCTAATTATTATGGGACAAGATGTTGCAGAATATGGAGGTGTCTTCAAAATTACAGATGGTTTTTTAGAGCAATTCGGTAAAGACAGAGTGCGCAATACACCAATATGTGAATCCGCAATTGTTTCAGCCGCTTACGGCTTATCGGTTAACGGAATGAAAGCAGTGATGGAAATGCAATTTGCAGATTTTGTTTCTTCAGGATTCAATCCGATTGTAAATTTATTGGCAAAGTCCCATTATCGCTGGGGACAACCGGCAGATGTTGTAGTAAGAATGCCTTGTGGTGCAGGTGTTGGTGCGGGGCCTTTTCATTCTCAAACCAATGAAGCTTGGTTTACAAAAACACCAGGATTGAAAGTTGTATACCCTGCATTTCCAGCAGATGCAAAAGGTTTGTTGGCTTCTGCTATAAATGACCCAAATCCAGTATTATTTTTTGAACACAAAGCACTCTATCGATCGGTATATCAAGAAGTTACAGATGCATATTACACATTACCAATTGGTAAAGCTGCGATATTAAAAGAAGGAACTGACATTACCATTATTAGTTACGGAGCAGGTGTGCATTGGGCGTTAGAAACATTGGGGAACAACCCAGGGATTTCTGCAGATTTGATTGATTTAAGAACCTTACAACCTTTAGATGTAGATACTTTGTATGCTTCTGTCAGAAAAACCGGAAAAGTGATTGTATTGCAAGAAGATTCTTTGTTTGGAGGAATTGCTAGTGAACTGTCTGCATTGATTACAGAGAACTGTTTTAACTCTTTAGATGCTCCCGTAAAACGAATCGGAAGTATTGAAACTCCAATTCCGTTTCAAAAAGAATTAGAGGATCAATACTTGGCTAAAAACCAGTTTGAAACAGCTTTAGTTGCTCTTTTAAATTTTTAATCGCAGTATAGCCTTGCGTTTAATATCTCTTATCTAGATTAGATACTACTATTGAATTATTGAAAAATTACTCAAACACATTTTTACCTTTAAAAAACAGCATGAAAAAAATAACAAATAGAGGACTACACAGAGACATTGCTTACTTTTATGTAGGGTTGTTAATTATGTTTTCATTTTCTGGAATCATTTTAAACCACAGACAAGATTGGTATCCGAAAGAATACGTAATAGACTCTAAAGAAGTGAATATAACCTTGCCTACTGATGCTAAAAACATCAACAAAGAATATGTCATCAATGCTGCGAAAGACTTAGGATTAACCTATGAAAATCATCGCATTAGAAATGGTTCTTTGAGAGTGTATTTCGAAGGAAAGGCAATTTTAGATGCAGATGTAAAAACAGGGAAAGGAATTCTTGAATTCAAGAAATTAGTTCCGTTTGTTGGACAATCTATTTTACTACATCAAACAACTAATAGCTTTTGGATTTGGTATTCGGATATTTTCGGTATCTCGATGTTAGTACTAGCCTTTACAGGAATGTTTATTTCGGCAGGAAAGAATACATTTAAAAAACGTGGATGGAAATTTGCCCTGACAGGCTTGCTGTTTCCAATACTATTTTTGTTACTGCTCACTTAAGCTTTAGCCGTTTTGTATTTTGATAGTATTTTCAATAAAAGTAAACACATCACCCCACAAACAAAGAAACCTATAAATAAAGGTAACGCAGTTTTAGTAACATAACTTCCAATAAACGTTGCAATTGGAACAGCCATTATTGTAGACACAAATCCGTTGATGGCTGCGCCAACTCCGGCAATATGCCCAACGGGTTGCATTGCCAACGCTCTTAGGTTCCCGAATAAAAATCCCAGCGCAAAGAATTCCAATCCACAGAAGGTTAAGAATACTGCAATACTTGGATTTGCACCACTGTTAAAATATATGATTGCATAGAGTAGTGGTATCAATGTGAAAATTACCGTAAATATCGATACAAGTTTGTACATTCCGAAACGCATTACAAAGGTTCCGTTTAAAAATGTGGCAATTCCTACTGATATTGCCAGTCCGGCAAATATGAAAGGAAATTCTTCTTTTAATCCATATTGCTCTTGAAAAATATGTTGAGAAGCACTTAAGTACACCATAAAAGATCCAGTTACAAATCCAGAAATCAAGGTAAATACAACAGCTTGTTTGTGTTTGATAAATTCTTTAGCCCCTTCAATAAACAAACTCATCTTAAACTTTCTTCGTTTGTCTTCAGGTAAGGTTTCTGGCTGACGTCTCCACAACCAAATCATAATTAAAAACCCAATAATTAATTGGCTATTAAAAATAGCTTTCCACCCATAAGTATCTAAAATAATTTTACCAATTGCTGGGGCAATCACAGGAACCAAAATGAATATCACCACAATAAACGACATGATTTTCGCCATATAATCGCCACTAAAACTGTCTCTAACCATGGCAATGCTAATTGTTCTAGGGGCAGAGAGCCCAATTCCTTGCAATATTCTTCCCACAACCATCATTTCTATACTCGTTGCTGTAATACAAATGAAACTTGCAATTACAAAGACCCCAAACCCCATATAAATCACAGGTTTCCGACCCAAACTATCAGAAATAGGTCCGAAAATTAATTGCCCAAAACCCAATCCAAGAAAGATCATGGTTACTAATAATTGATTGTCGGTAGAATTTTGTATTCCAATTGAAATTCCGATTTGCTCTAAAGCGGGTAATAAAGCATCAATAGATAAAGCTACAAGTGACATTAAAGATGCCATCATTGCTATAAATTCTAATCTGGAGGAGTTTTTAGTTTGCATTGAGCAAATGTACTCTTAAGATTTTGTATTTTGGTTGCTTATAAATAGAATATGTCTATAGAAAAATTAAGAAAAGATATCGGTGGAATTGACATCTACCTTTTAGACCAAATTTTAAAAGAACGCTATGCTTCTGATGATGTCATCTTAGATGCTGGTTGTGGTTCTGGAAGGAACTTAAAATGGTTTTATGAAAATGAATTCTCATCATACGGTGTTGATATCAATGCAAGTAGAATAAAAGCAGCTAAAGAGAATTACCCAAAACAAGAAAGTCATTTTTCTGTTCAAAACTTAGATGCATTAAACTTTGAAGACAATACCTTTGATCATGTAATTTGTAGTGCCGTATTGCATTTTGCACAAAACACACAACATTTCTTAAATATGTTTTCTGAATTGGTTCGAGTTGTACACGTGAATGGAACAATTTTTGTGCGAATGACATCGATACAAGGATTGGAAAATTTTGTAAAACCAATCTCAGAAGGAGTATATGCATTGCCTGATAAGACCAATCGATTTTTATTACATGAAGAATTACTTTTAGAAATTATGAAAAATCACAAGCTGTCTTTTTTAGAGCCGGTAAAAACAGTTCAGGTCGGTAAAGAACGTAGCATGTGTACATTAGTTTTAAAAAAGAATAAATAAGTTAATCTAAAAACAAGAAATATGATACAGCGAATTATAACCGTTCTTATTTGTTGTATGTGTATTGGTTGTGTGACAAAAAAGAACTCAGTATCACCACAGCAGTTAGAAGCCCTAGACGCTTTAATTAAATCAAAAAACATACATATAGTTTCTCATAGAGCTTCACCAACAATGAGTAACGCTATGCAACAGGTATTGAATACTCAAATTTTGGGTACAGGTAATTCAGGTAGTTCAATAGACATTATAAGTACTGTAAATTATGTGAAAATTACAGCCGATAGTGTTTCTATTAATCTTCCTTTTTTTGGTGAAATGCAATCAGGCATTACAGCAAATCCAAATGACATTTCTATTACTTTTAAAGGAGTCCCAATAAAGTACACAAGTATTTACAATGATCAGAAGAAGAATTATAAAATACTAATTGATTTTAAAACAAAAAGAGAACGCTTCAAAATGTACATTACAATATTTCCGAATCACATAACAAATATCAATCTTTTACCAAGCCATAGATCTTCTATATCATACAGTGGTTCACTAGTTAAAAGGAATTAATATTTCTTTTAACATGATTAATTGACAAGAAAATATTACAGGTTACTTAGTTATTTAGAAAGAACTATTGTTAAGCAACTATTCTACCGGAAGATTGAAATATCTTACCTGCAGAGTTGGCAATGAAGCCATTAAAAACTTGTTTATCAGTATTAAATCGTTCTGTAAATTCAACATAACAAGAAGGAATTCGAATGGTTTCTTTTAAATCTTTAAAATTCACTAAAATGGTATCGGCTATTGTACTTGCTTGTTTTAAGCCCAGGTTTTTTCCCCCTTTAATAACTCCTCCACAATTATTTAAATGAATTCCAGAAGTTTTTAATTGTGTACACACATCTTCTATTGATTTTTTTTCTAATTGATTTACATTGATTGTAAAATGATTAACACGATGCCCATGTACATAAAGCCAAGCAGCGTATTCTGACTCTCTTTCTAGCTCCTTATAGACTTTGTAATTTACATCCCAACATCGACCTTTTGTTAGAATGTCTTTTTCATTTTTGCAAGTATCGAAAGCTTTTAAAAGTGTGTTTTTTAAGAAGAAAGAGCATTGATCAACCAAAAGCTCACTGATGAAAATTTTAGGAGCATTGTCTTTTTCTAAATGAATAGCTTTTAGTTTTTCTTTTTTTAAAATGTATTCTTGCTGTATTGTGTATCCTTGTGATAGAAATTTTTTACTTAGTTTTTCGATTCCATAATCCCCAGAAATCCTTTTTGTGAGCCCAAGTTGCTTTGTATTCAAAGTTCTAAAAGCAATGTGGTCGTAAAAGGAACTATAATTATCGAGCTGTAAGGTGTTTTCAACTTTTTTAACCGTAGGTGTTATATGAAGATAGTTGCTCCATAATTTCTGTATAATGGCATCCATAATTTTTATTTTTACATTGATCGATATAATATATCGTTTTCTTCAAGTTCTTTATCTGACATATATAAAACACCTAAATGCTTTCTAAATGCCTGATCTAAAAGTCTAAGTACTTTCATTTTTTTTTGAAAAGTCATGTTTGAATCAGTGATTTCGGAGATCAATTTTTCAGCGAGTATTTTATCTAATTTTTTCATGCCTTATTATTTAGTGTTAAGAACTTCTTTTATGATGAAGCAAAATTGAAAAAATTATCTCACCCATTTAAAATATTTAAGCTGATCTCGATTTTACGGTAGATGAAAACACCTTTTCTTTAGTTGAGCGGCAATTTCTATAATTACGTTCAAATTATAATACCGTAAGGTTTTAGTTTTGTTGTAAATTTGTAGCTTTTAAAAGAATCAAAATGAAAAAAGAATTTTTTAATTATACATTTATTATTATAGGTTGTGCTTTTATGGCATTTGGAGTAGTTGGTTTTTTGAGTCCAAATAACATTGCTATGGGGGGGACTGGTGGTTTGGCTATTATTTTTAATAGTCTTTTCAAACTTTCTATAGGTGTTCTATTTGCATTGATTAACATCCCTCTATTATTGGTAAGTATCAAATATTTAGGGAAGTATTTTGCATTGAAAAGCACCATAGCCATTTTATTAACCAGTGTGTTGATTGATGTCTTATCTGAATTTATAGGATTAGCTCCTTTGAGCAATGAACCTTTATTGGCTACATTATATGGTGGAGTGGCTGTTGGAGCAGGAATTGGGTTTATCTTTAAAGGAGGAGGATCTGCCGGTGGAGGAACCATTATTGCTAGAATTGTAACCTCAAAAACATCTTTAAAAACCGGAACAGTAATTTTAATGCTGGATACGGTTGTGGTGATTACTAGTGGAATTGTGTTTAATAGTATAGAACTGGCGTTGTGGAGTATGATTAGTATTTTTACCACCACAAAAATGATAGACATGATTTTAACCGGTAGACCAAATGAACGTATTGTGCATATTTCTTCTTGCAATAGTTTAGATGCTCTGGGTGTGTTGATTAATGAAAAAATAGGTGTAAACGGCACACTCGTTAAAGGAACAAACTTGAGCCTTACTGAAAATAAAGACATGATTTTTGTAACCGTGCCTATTAATAGGATAAATGCATTAAAGCAATTAATATATGCCCAAGATGCCACTGCAAAAATGATTGTTATGGATGCTTCTGAAATGTTGGGGACTCAGTTTTTAAAATAAAAGACCTTAGTTTAACTAACTTAAAGTATACAACCACAGAAGCTAATTGACCAATGACCTAAAAATAGTTTTAAATAAAATATTCTTATATAATTTAGAGTCATCATTAAAACTCTTGATTATGAAAAATAAACCTGTAAAAATCAGATTGATCCGAAAAGTAGCAAATGTATACGTGCTTTTATTTACAAACTTAAATATATCATTGACTGTAAATGAATTTTACTATCAAAAAATGTTACGCAGCCCAGATGAATACGAATTTGTGCAATCACAATTTGTTTGATACACCCATTTCTTATTTTATAACCTTGGATTTTATGTCATTGATATGATGTAAAACTTCTTCAGGAAAAGGAAAGATGATGGTCGAATTTTTCTCTGCCGCTATATTTGATAAGGTTTGATACAAACGCAACTTAATAGCTGACGGTGATTGATCAATCAATTTACCCGCTTCTAATAATTTCCCTGCTGCTTGTTCCTCTGCCAATGCTAATATAATTTGCGCTCTACGTGAACGTTCTGCTTCTGCTTGATTTGCCATCATTCTGCGCATATTTTCTGGTAATTGAATGTCTTTAATTTTTACATCGTTTATTTCAATACCCCATTCTTTGGTTTCTAACTCTACAATAGACTTGATGTTTTTTCCCATTTCTTCACGTTTAGATAGAATGGTATCTAATTCTACTTTACCACAAACATCTCTTAAAGCGGCTTGTGACAATTGCGTGATTGCAAAGTGGTACTCTTCAACTTCTAATACGGCTTTTTCAGGATTATTAATTTTAAAAAAGACAACCCCGTCAATGCTACAAGGCACATTGTCTTCGGTCATTACTTCTTGCGAAACAATATTGATAGTTATTACTCGAATGTCTACTTTTTGAATGGTTTCAATAATTGGAATGATCCATCGAAACCCAGGGTTTAGTATTTTTACATATTTTCCAAATCGGAATTTTAAGGCTCTCTTGTACTCATAAACGATTCTAATTCCTGATAATAGGAATAGGGTGATTATGATACTAAATAAATAAGTGAATTGCATGACGGTAGATTTTTGTTAGCAAAAAAATATAAAAAAAGACAGGTCTATTTGTAATGTGCCCAGTAAGGAAAAGGTGTTTAAAAATGACCTTGGGAATTATCAATCTAATTCAGCAGAAAATTTCTTCTAGTTAAGATACGTATCGTGTACTATACAAGTTACAAAAAACCAACGACTTAAAAAAGGAAACAAGAAGATAACTAACTGATTTAAAAATGATTACTACATGTTTCTTTCGCCTTTTTAGGCAATGTTTCATGAAAAGATGAGGCTTGTATGGAACGTTCTTTTTATCTCAGAAAAAACGAAACAATTAGCTTAAGAAATTAGTGACTTGAAGTTTGTACATTTTTCCAATAGGAATGATATGCTTTGCAATATGAATTCGATTTCCTTCAACACTTTTAATATGTTGCTTTGCAACCGCAAAAGACTTGTGTACTTGTACAAAGTCTGTACTTACAAGCATGTCTAAGATATCAGAGATTTTTTCTCTAATGCTAATTACTTCTGAAGATAGTACAATTTTAGAGTAGTTCCCATCAGCTTCAATATATAGAATATCTGAAACTTCTACTTGAATGTGTTTCTTATTGCTATGAAAAAAAACGCGCTCTGAGGCGTTTGTTGTATTGTTTACTCGTGTAACTATTGGTTTTACCTCGGTTGTTTTAGTGGCCTTGTTTACAGCCTTTAAAAAGCGTTCAAAAGAAAATGGTTTCAACAGGTAATCAGAAATATTCAATTCATATCCCTCTAAAGCAAACTCTTTGTATGCCGTGGTTACAATAACTTTAGGGGCATTTGTCAATGTTTTTAAAAAGTCAAACCCTTTTAATTTTGGCATGTTTAAATCTAGAAAAATCAAATCAACCGAATTAGAATTCAAGTATTCAATGGCTTCAATGGCATCATAACAGTGCTTTTCTAATTGCATGTTGGGCAATATATCACAATATCCTTTTATAATATCATGTGCCATGAACTCATCATCTATAATAATGTACTTGATCATATGTCTAAAGTTAATTTGGCTATGTATACTCCGTTTTCAGCATCAGAATCCAAAACTAGTGAATGTTTTTTAGGATATACCAACTCTAAACGTCTTTTTAAATTTTGAATTCCGATTCCCGGTGTGTTCGGTGTTTCTTTGTGGTCAAAGTTGTTTTTAATTTCAAAAGAAACTAGGTTCTGTGTTGCAGACATATTTAAATGTACAAACGCATGTTCTCTTAAGTTTTCTACTCCATGCTTAAAAGCATTTTCTAGTAAGATGATAAACAACAAAGGCATTACCTGAACAGAATCGGCTGCAATATCAATTGTGAACTGAACATCAATTTCTTTGTGGTAACGCATGCGATGTAACTCGATGTATTTTTGCATATATGCAGCTTCTTCATCCAGTGTAACCGTATTTTTTTCGCCTTCATAAATGCTATAACGCATCATCTCAGATAAGGTAATAATCAGTTCTTTCGCTTTTACGGGGTCTTTGTCTACCCAACCATAGAGGTTGTTTAGCATATTGAAAAAGAAATGAGGGTTCACTTGACTTTTTAAATGCATTAACTCTGTTTTTGCCTTTTCATTTTTTAAAGTTAGGATACTTTTAGTTTGCTTAAAGATCCAACGGGTAATTAAAAAGAATAATACTGGGAAATATACAAATGCAACGATTATTAAGGCATCACTATCTCCATATACCTCTATCATTATAATGATTCTAGCAAACCCAAATACAAAAGCCCAAAAAGCCAACTGATTCATAAAAGTTTTAGAAAGGGCCCCTTTGTTTTTTCTCTGAAGTTGATAATTTGTTAGTTGTACAATAATAAATAGGAGGGTGTAGATCAGTAAGATGCCAAAAACGGTTGTGAAATCTTTTCTATCTGGTTGAGACTCTAACACTCCGGTTGTACATATAAAAATGCTGATCAAAGAAAATAGGATCACTTCTTTTTTTGTGATAGAAAATGAGTATGGGGCCGTTTCTTTACGGTTTAAAAAGTAAAACAATGGCAAGTACATGATACCACTTACTGAAAGAATGGAAAAGGAAAGTCCAGTAAAATTAATTTGATATCGCATACAAACTATGCCAAAAACCCAAAAAATCACGCTTAATATCAGTGTAATAAAAACTCGTTTATATCGGTTGTAAAATATTTCCATAGTTCAAAATTACTGCAATAAATTGTTCCTACCAAAGAAGTTGACAAACATACCCCAACTAGGTATGAATTCATTTTTAAAGACGATGTACATCCTTTACTAATATCCGATTGTTATGTGTAAGCAGGAAACCACCGTTTGTCCCAGTTCCTTTTTAATTGTTTGTTTCTCTAATAGGTTTGCAGTCTATTATTAAAACCAAAAAACCATGAGTAGTTTAAAAATCAACAATGTATCAAAAACCTATGCAAATGGAGTAAAAGCACTTCAGAACATCACGTTAGAAATTCCGACTGGAATGTTTGGACTCTTAGGACCAAACGGCGCAGGAAAATCGACCTTAATGAGAACCATTGCTACCCTACAAGAAGCAGATCACGGGAGTATTACTTTGGGAGAATTGGATGTATTGGAGCAAAAACATGAAGTTCGTAAACTATTAGGATATTTGCCACAACAATTTGGAGTCTATCCAAAAATATCTGCAGAGCAATTGCTAAATCACCTTGCCGTCTTAAAAGGATTGACCAATGCACCAGAACGAAAAGAAATGGTACAGGCATTATTACACAAAACCAATTTGTATGAAAAAAGGAAACAACATTTGGGCGGTTTTTCTGGCGGAATGAAGCAGCGATTCGGAATTGCACAAGCCTTATTGACCAATCCAAAATTATTAATTGTAGATGAACCTACAGCAGGTTTGGATCCAGCAGAAAGAAACCGATTTTACAACTTACTTTGTGAATTAGGCGAAAACACTGTTGTCATTTTATCAACACATATTGTAGATGATGTAAAAGAACTGTGTAACAACATGGCCATTATCAACCAAGGGCAAGTATTGTTAAAAGGAAACCCATTGGATGTTATGAATGATATTGATCGGAAGATTTACCAAAAAACCATTCACAAAAGCGAATTGGAGCATTATAAAAAAAGCTATCAGGTAGTTTCTGACAAGCTTTTTATAGGAAAACCTGTAGTAACTATCTTAAGTGATACAGCACCTGGAAATGGATTTAAAAACATCCCTGCTAGTTTAGAAGATGTGTATTTCTCTCAAATTTTTAATCATAACTCAAAAAGATAAAAATTATGTTGTACGAAATATTTAAATTCGAAATTTTATACAGGGTGAAAAGAGTAGATACCTATATCTTCTTTTTGTTTTTATTCTTGTTCTCTATTGTTGGTGTAGATTTTATTTACGGCGGCGTAGACCTTGGCCCAGTAAAAAGAAATTCGCCATTGATCATTGCTAGAACAATGGGAATACTTACAGGGTTCAGTATGATGGTAACCTCAATGATAATGGGAGTTCCAATATTACGAGATTTTGAACATCAAATAGAATCTTTGATGTTTGTAAATCCAATTAAAAAAAGAGATTATTTATTGGGGCGTTTTCTAGGATCATTTGCAATCCTAATCATCATATTTACCGCATTAATTTGGGGGAACGCACTAGGAGAGATGATGCCTTGGAGAAATCCAGAACACTTGTTGGCGTTTGATTTAATGACCTATGTGCAGCCTTATTTCACAGTAGTTTTACCCATTTTATTCTTTGGAGCAGCCTTGTTCTTTGTAACTGGAGCATTGACTAAAAAATTAATTGTAGTCTATACACAAGGTCTTTTTACTTTTGTCATATTTATATTGACAAAATCAATAGAGAATAGATTTGTAGCGGCTGTTTTAGACCCGTTTTCGTTAACAACTTTGACCGAATTGACAAAAGACTGGACACCGGTTGAATTGAATTCAAACTTAATGCCTTTTTCTGGCGTCTTATTATATAGCAAACTATTCTGGATTTCCATTGGCGTTTTGGTTTTTGCTTTTGGATATAATAAGTTTCAATTCCAAGTAGTTTCGAGCAGTTCAAAAAAGAAAAAGAAAGCAGCTTTAATTGGGATAGAAGAAATTTCAAATTCAGATACTGAATTGCCAATTGTAAGCGTTAGAAGTGGTTTTAAATCTCAATGTTCACAGCTACTACAACATGCTTGGTTTTATTTTACATCCATCTTAAAGGAAGTTTCATTTTGGGCCATTGTAATTAGTGCTATGGTAATAATTATCATAAACTCCATAAGTTTGGGAACAGTGTATGGTGTAAATAGTTACCCAGCAACTTATTTCATAATAGAAGAACTGATAGAAATGTCTAGCTTCTTTTTTATCATTGTCATGGTCTTTTATTCTGGTGAATTGATTTGGAAAGAAAGAGGATCGAAGCTAAACCTTATTTATGATGCTCTTCCAAGTAATAACGGCATCAATTTGATGGGGAAATTTATTGGATTGGCATTGACCTACATGGTGATTTTGTTGTCTTTGATTTTAGCTGGAGTTATTTTTCAAAGTGCGCATGGCTATTATAATTTTGAACTAGATGTCTATTTCATCAGCTTTTTTGGAGATTTATTACCCTTCTTGCTATTGCATACTTTCATCTCTTTTTTTATCCATGTATTGGTCAACAAGAAATTTGTAGCCTATATTTTAGTAATAACATTTTTCATCGGGGTATTTGCATTAGGTCTATTTGGATATGATCATGAATTGTATAGTTTTGGGGGACATAATATCGGAACCTATTCTCAGATGAATGGTTTTGGACATTTTTTAACACTCTTCTTGTGGGTAAAAGCGTATTGGTTTGTGTTTTGTGGATTGCTAATGTTGGTAACGACGTTATTTTTAGTACGAGGAACAGAAACCGGTTTCAGGATTCGTTTGAAACAAGCAAAACAACGAATTACACCAGGTGTTGTAAAAACAGCCTTGGTTGGCTTGCTACTGTTTATAGGATTGGGGTCTTATATCTTTTACAATACCAACGTCTTAAACAAGCGATGGTCTGACGAAGAACAAACCAAATTTAGAGCAGGGTATGAGCAAACATTGAAAAAGTTCGAGAAAATAACACAGCCAAAATTAGTGGATGTAAACCTACATGTCGAGTTATATCCTGCCTCAAGGGACTATACAACTGAAGGCACCTACATCCTTATGAATCAAAGCAGTAACTTGATAAAAAACATACACGTTCAAAAATTAATAGACGATCAAGTCTCTTTAGAATACTTAGAGTTTGATGCCCCAGCTACCTTAAATGAAAAATACCTAGACTATGATTATTATGTGTATGCATTGAAAGAAGCCCTACGACCTGGAGATTCTATCAGCATGAAATTTAAGCAAGTATTTACTACTAAAGGATTTGAAATGGGGAATTCGAACACGAAGATCGTTCACAACGGAACCTTTTTTAAGAACAATGATTTCCCAACCATTGGCTATAGTAACAAGTATGAACTAAGAAGTGGTGCTGACAGAGAAGCAGCTGGATTGACCCCTAGAAAAGGAATGGCAAGCAGAGACGATGCCTTCGAATTGAAAAATGGGGTAAATGGAGATGATGGCTATAAAATTAATTTTGAAATGGTGGTTGGAACTGCTGAAGACCAAACAGCAATTGCACCCGGGAAATTGGTAAGCTCTTGGAAAAAAGAAAAAAGAGCCTATTTTCATTACAAAATGGATACACCAATGATTAATTTTTACTCGGTAGTGTCTGCAAGATATGAAGTTGTAAAAGATATCTGGACCCCAAAAACAGATTCGTTAGGGACTCCTGTTGATTTGGAAATCTATTATCACAAGGGACATGACTATAATTTAAAACGCATGTTTACAGCCATGAAAAAATCGTTTGACTATTATAGTAGCAATTTTAGTCCCTATCAATACCAGCAAATGCGAATTATGGAATTCCCGAGATATGCGAGTTTTGCACAATCTTTTCCGAATACCGTACCGTTTTCTGAATCTTTAGGTTTTGTATTGGACATTGATGATGCCAAAGATGTAGATATGGCTTTTTATGTAACAGCTCATGAGCTAGCACACCAATGGTGGGGCTTGCAGGTAGTGGCTTCTAATGTAGAAGGAAAATTGTTTATTCTAGAAACCTTATCGCAGTATTCTGCATTGATGGTATTGAAAGAACAGTACGGGAAAGACAAAGTAGTTCAGTTTATTAAAGGTGAATTAGAGCGCTATTCTAAAAGTAGAAAAGGCGGCGATGCTTCAGAACCATCGTTGGCATTGGTGCAAAAAGAAGAACACATTTATTATAGAAAAGGTGCAGTCAATTTATTTATTTTACAAGAAGAAATAGGAGAGAAGCAGGTGAATTTAGCCTTGAAACGTTTTGTAAAAGACTGGAATGCTTTTGACCCCAACTTTAACAAACAACGTTATGCAACCAGTGCAGATTTATTGCCATATATCTACAACGTAACGCCAGAAACATTAAAAACGACTGTGCATGAACTGTTAGAAACAGTTACAACTTACGATGTTGCGCTTAAAAAAGCGGAATTGCTAGAAAAAACAGATACAAACTACGAATTGAATCTAGAAATTAACCTTAAAAAATGGCAGCAGAATGTCGAAGGGAAGGCCATTGCCAAAACACCAAATACCAAGGTAAGCATTGCCGTATATGGTGTGGATGCTGAAGGAAATGAAGTTATATTAAAAAAACAAGAAGTACAGATGAATACAGAACAGCTGAAACTCAATATAACATGCAACAGCAAACCCAGCAGGGTGCTTTTAGATCCAACTTCACAATTGTTAGATAGCAACAGAGATAACAACAGTAAAAGATTCTAAATAATATTTAAAGAGTATTTTAAGGACGAATGCTGCAAAGGTGAAAAGGTTTTTACTTGGTTTTATTAATGATTTCTCTTTACATTCGTTCTTTTATAAACCACTATAGGAATGCTGTAGTGGTTTTTTTATTTAGATAAATCCATGTGCGCACATAAACGAAAGAACTTGTGCATTGATAGTTACAAAGAAACCAACCGGCTAAATATGAAGATAAACAATTGATTCTGTAGGTATCTTGTTGCCAACTTTTAATAACAAAGATGATGCAGCAGGTACCAATTCAATTAAGACTCGTAAGAAAACAATGCAATGAATATGTAATTCTATTTCCAAATAAAATTAAATTGGTCTTTTTAAATAATTATTACTACAACCAATTGGTAAAAGACCACAGGTACACATTTGTACAAACCACGCTAGATTAATTTAACTAATAGGAGTGTCTTTCTAAAAACCCTATTTAACATAATGTTAATTATAATACAAATGTTAGACTAAAAAAAAAAGGCAAATTGCCTTAGTTAATAGTTAAATGTCTTTTAAAGAAGTGAATTTCATTTCCTTAATTTCGTCAGTTATTAAAAATTCATTTAATATAAGTTGGTGGTCTATAAATTCTAAAGAATCTTCAAAATCTAAATGCTCTTCAAAGTGTAAATTATCAAACATTTTTAAGATTTTTATTTAAATAATAAATCTTATATGAATAGTTCAAATTATTACTAATAGATTCAATTTCTTTTTTTTTCTCAGATAAAACACCGTACAAACGGATTCGTATTGTGTCAATCATTATTTAAATTCTTTTTTAAAGTTTTTATAGAATAAAGATAATGTTCCTTATCAAAGTTAATTATTTCAAATACAAAAAACAGTTTTCTTACAGCTATGATATACTCATCATATCTAAGATCATAGGAATTTAAAAATTCAATTCTTGTATTTAATGAAATTATAACATCTGACAAATGTTTTATTATTTCATCTCTTCCATCTGGAAGAATCGTAATACTGTTATGTTTACTTTTACTCATTAGTTAATTGTTTTAAAAAAAATTAACTTAATTACTCCAATAATTTCAAAGAACTTTATATTCTGCTTTACAAATATAAAAAATTATTTCAATTAGCAAAAAAAAGAAGAATAAAAACGTTAAAACGCTGATCCTTAACACATTATGTATAATGCTGGTTATCAGTGTTTTACGGAGAAAAAAGTCGATTATGAGATTTGCCGCAAGAAAGCAGTTAACTAACTGACATTTAGGAAAGTATCAAAAATAAAGTTCCCGATATCGGGATTCGGCAGTGGGTGTTACAGGAAACCCACTGACCCAAAATTCAACGTCTAAAA
>Ga0105356_10003363_pt1 | contig 15745 bp, 14 predicted proteins | sample GOMGulsemesocosm_3_FD_83502 | JGI IMG/M metagenome (GOLD analysis project Ga0105356, IMG submission 83502) | Methane-oxidizing microbial communities from mesocosms in the Gulf of Mexico - GOM9D Gulf of Mexico | ecosystem: Environmental > Aquatic > Marine > Cold seeps | place: Gulf of Mexico...
GGTAGGACTAATATTCGCTAACTATTCCCCCTATTTTCATCACCCGCGATATACTAAGGCACTTTAGTGGCACATGCATTAGCAGGACCACTTCGCCAATGATCGATCAAGGAAACAATCAATGTATTTAAACACCGATGTTGCTAGTGGCATTGTGCTACAAGTTATCAACAACGACAGCTATCCCGTTTGGCTAACTCAGCAAGATAATTATACGCAAAATTGGTTAAACCATACTGATTTCAGTGGCAGTGGTTTGATGCTCATACCAGGGCAGGATGGTCATATCAGCCTCGCACTATTTGTCGCGCCACAGCTAAATGATTATTTTGCCTGCGGCGAATTGGCCAGCCAACTACCATCAGGACACTACGTTTTACACGCCCAGGAGCAATTCCATCAAGCGATTGCCTTTGGCTGGTTAGTCGGTTGCTATCGGTTCGAGCGTTATAAACAGCATAAATCAAATTTCGCAACGCTAGGCATCGACAACGAAAAGCTAGTGGTCAGCGCACATATCGATGCAACAAGCACCGCACTGGTACGCGATCTGGTCAACACGCCAGCGGCGGATATGATGCCACAAGATTTGGCCGAGTGTGCAATTGGGCTAACTGAGCAGTTTGGCGGCAGCGTCAACCAGATAATCGGCGACGATTTATTACTCAACAATTATCCAACCATTCACGCAGTCGGCCGTGCAAGCGACAATAAGCCTCAGCTTATTGACCTAAACTGGGGTGATGAAAATAACCCACTGGTGACATTGGTCGGTAAAGGCGTTTGTTTTGACAGCGGCGGGCTCGACTTAAAACCAGCGGCAGGCATGCGTTACATGAAGAAAGACATGGGCGGCGCGGCACATGTACTGGGCCTAGCACATCTGATAATGGCCAACGACTTACCGATACGTTTACGTGTCTTAATTCCTGCGGTTGAAAATGCCGTGTCGGCAAATGCGATGCGCCCCGGGGATGTGATCACCACACGTAGTGGTACCACGGTTGAAATTGACAATACAGATGCCGAAGGCCGCTTGGTATTATGTGATGCCCTGAGCGAAGCAATTATTGACCAGCCTGACACGTTAATCGATTTTGCGACGCTAACCGGCGCGATGCGCGTTGCGCTTGGTACCGAACTGCCCGGTTTCTTTGCCTCAAACAAGCAGACTGCGCTGGCATTAATGGATGCTGGTGAGACAAACAGCGACCCAGTATGGCAGCTACCGCTACATCGAGCCTATGAGGGTATGTTACGCAGTGAAGTCGCCGATATGACTAATTGTTCCGCCGGCCCTTTTGGTGGTCACATCACCGCCGCGTTATACCTTGAGCATTTCACCAACAAACATCCCAATTGGTTGCACTTTGATATCATGGCCTGGAACAATCGTAAACTTAGCGGACGCCCGATAGGCGGGGAAGCTTTTGGTATTCGTACCGTTTATCAATATCTGGTAGATAGCTACGCCACATAGAAAAGCGCTATATGGCCGGACTACTCAGGGCACTGCTGAACAAGTGGCCTGAGTAGCATTAGAGTAGCCAGGGTCTACGGTCTTGGCGTCATGCCTAAGGATTTTAAGGTAGCGGCGATATCCTGTGCCGCTGTTTTTGGATTGATATCATCATCGATCTTAGCAATGCGCCCCGCTTTATCGATGTAGAATGTCACGCGGCTCGCGACTCGAAACAGGTTCAACACATCATACGCTTTAGCCGTTTCTTTACTAGGATCACTTAACATCGGAAAGTCAGCCTTGGTTTTCTTAGCGAAATCCAGGTTATCAGCCAGCGGATCGACACTGGCCATAAAATAGCTCACGTCAAATTGACGGATCAGCGCGCCATCTTTTACCAGTGATAAACACTCGATGGTACAACCCCGTGTATTCGCCATCGGATACCATGCCAGAATGACCGCCTGGCGGCCCTTAAAATGACTCAACTGATAAGTCTTGCCATTGGTCGCTTGCAGCGTAAAGTCAGGCGCCATATCCCCCACCTTAAGATCGGTTGCTAGTGCGCTTAGCGACATCATCGCCAGCAGTGCAGCGCTAATAAGTGTTTTAATTGTGTTCATCAAGTTTCCTCGTTAATACTGTTTGTAAATACTGACGCTTGTGGGCGCTTATGCCACTAAGTAATTAAGTAAGTGGTTAAAGCGCTTGTTTAACATTAGCAATTTGTTGTTTAATGCGTTTCTCTGAAATCGGATATTTGGTGCCCAAGGTTTGAGCGAATAACGACACCCTAAGCTCTTCAATCATCCAGCGAACCTCAATCAATGCCTGAGGCATCACGGTATTTAGCGCCACTTTATTTAGTAACGCATGATATTCCTTGTTAACGTTGTCGATGCTGATAGTCGCGATACGATCCTTGCTGGGATCGACCGGTAACTTCTCTAAGCGGCGTTCAATGGCTTTGAGATAGCGTTGTAGATCGTCGAGCCGACTTGCGCCCAAATCACTGACAAACCCCTTAAAGACTAGCGCGCTTATCTGCGATTTAATATCACCATGAGCCATCACGCGATCTAAGGTTACCTTGCCTTTGAGTTTCTTGTTAATGCCATTGAGTAGGCTAAGGCTAAGTTCAACCTTTTGCGCGATATCAACCACAGTATCGGCCAACTCAGCCCGCACCACATCGCGTAAGGTGTTAAATGATCCTTCATCGCTAACCTGCATCTTACTACTAACAATTATTTGATCAACTGCCGCGGCAATGATGTCGTCGATAAGCACATTAACCTGGCCAAAGCCGTGGTAATACAGCCCCAACTTAGCTTTGTTTGGCAGTGTGCGCTGCATATGCGCGATTGGTGAGGGCACATTGAGGCGCAATAATTCACGTAAGCCGATGGCGTTGGTCGCCTTTGCTTGGGCTTCATCGTCAAATAATTTGATCTCGACGCTTTGCTTGGCTTTAACTAGCGCAGGATAGGCCTTAACCTCAAACTGACCCCGTTTGGAGGTGTAACTTGGCGGTAATTTACCAAAGTCCCATTCGGTCAGCCCCTGCTTTTCGATGCCAGCCTCAGCCACTTTAACCAGGGACTTTGAAACCTGACCACTTAGTTCTTGCTGTAGCAGCGCTAAATCTCGGCCCTGTTTAATCAACTTAGTCTTGCGGCCTTGACCTTGCTCTATCTTAAAGTTAATTAACAAATGCGCGGGCAACTGCGCTAAATCCCAGCTCTCCTGATCGATACGGGTGCCAGACATTCTTAGAAGATGTTTGGTCATCGCGTCAATGAGCGATCCATTCATTACTGGCATGGCATCAAGACAAGCCTGTGCATAATTGGGCGCAGGCACAAAATTTCGGCGAATCGATTTAGGCAGTGATTTTAATAACGCAATAATTTTTGTCTCGCGCAGCCCATTAACCTGCCAGTCGAAACCATCGCTATTAACTTGATTAAGCAGCTCAATTGGCACATGCACACTTACGCCATCGTCAGTTTCACCCGGTTCAAAATGATAACTCAGTTGAAATTTAAGGTTACCTTGTTGCCAACTATCGGGAAAATCTGATTTGCTGACCGCTTTTGCATCTTGGCGCATTAGCTGGTCGATATCAAAATTAAGTAAATTCGGATCTTGTGACTCAACTTTGCGCCACCAACTGGTGAGCATTTGTTGACTACAGATATCTAATGGCAATTTCTGATCGTAGAAGGCAAACAGATCCTCATCATCGATCAAGATATCGCGGCGACGCGACTTATGTTCGAGATCTTCAATTTCTTTTACCAATTTCAGGTTATGGCGGTAAAATTTTGCGTTAAGCGCCAGCTCCCCTTCGACGAGCCCTTGGCGAATAAAAATTTCTCGGGCTTCACTAAGCTTGATCGGGCCGTAATCGACTTTGCGTTTACTCACGATCACCACGCCAAATAAACTCACTTGCTCAAAGGCGACAACACGCCCTTGTTTCTTCTCAAAGTGCGGTTCACTATGACTTTTCTTGACCAAGTCCCCTGCCAATGGCTCGATCCATTGCGGCTCAATTTTAGCCGCAACGCGGCCAAACAGACGCGATGTTTCGACGAGTTCTGAAACCATGGTCCACTTTGGCGGTTTCTTGGCTAGCGCAGAGCCGGGAAAAAGGTAAAACTTGGTGTTACGTGCACCACTAAACTCGTTATTGTTCTCCTTAAAACCAATATGACTTAGCAGTCCCGCGAGAATTGACTGATGGACACTATCCCAGTTTGGCTCGTTGTCGTGCACCTCGATACCCTGCTCTTTGAGCACTTGGGTCAATTGTTCATATAAGTCCTGCCACTCGCGCACCCGTATATAATTTAAGAACTGTTCGCGGCACAGTTTGCGAAAGCGCGAGTTTGAAAGCTCCCGTTGCTGCTGTTGCAAGTACTGCCACAAATTATAGAACGTGATGAAATCTGAGCTTTTATCGATAAAGCGCTGATGCGCTGCGTCTGACTTTTGCTGGTATTCGAGTGGCCGCTCACGCGGATCTTGAATACTCAATGCCGCAGTGATCACCAATAACTGACGCAATGCGCCATTGTCTTTAGCTTCAATTACCATCCGTGCCAAACGTGGATCGATCGGCAGCTTAGCGATTTGCTGACCAATGGGCGATAGGCTCAAATGGTCATTACGGCCATTGGCATGCTCTTTCGATAGCGCGCCAATTTCTTCGAGCAACCTAATACCATCATTAATATTACGGCTATCGGGTGGCTGCAAAAATGGAAAGGCTTCGATGTTACCCAGTCCAAGGGATACCATCTTGAGAATAACCGAGGCCAGATTAGTGCGCAAAATTTCGGGATCGGTAAATGCTGATCGTGCATCAAAATCGGCTTCACTATACAACCGTATGCAAATTCCTTCCGCGACACGGCCACAACGCCCCTTACGCTGGTTGGCACTGGCCTGTGAAACCTTCTCAATCGGTAAACGTTGCACCTTGGTGCGAACACTATAACGGCTGATGCGCGCGGTGCCAGGGTCGATAACATAGCGAATACCAGGCACGGTTAGCGAGGTTTCTGCCACGTTAGTGGCCAATACAATACGCCGTTTGTGACTCGATTTGAAAATTTTCGATTGCTCAGCGTAGCTCAATCGCGCATAGAGCGGCAAAATATCGGTATTATAGAGCTTGCGCTTAGACAAGGCGTCGGTGGTATCACGGATCTCGCGCTCACCATTCATGAAAATAAGAATGTCACCAGGACCATGAGCCATGAGCTCATCGACCGCATCGAAAATAGATTGGAGCTGATCCTTATCCTGATTTTGCTCATCCAGATGGTAGCGTACTTCCACCGGGAAGGTGCGTCCACTGACTTCAATCACTGGGGCATCGCTAAAATGCTTAGAGAATCGCTCTGTATCAATAGTCGCGGAGGTAACAATAAGTTTTAGATCGGGGCGTTTAGGTAATAAGCGTTTCAAATAACCCAAGATAAAGTCGATATTTAGACTACGCTCGTGCGCCTCATCGATGATGATGGTGTCATAGCGATTTAAGAACGGATCGTGGGCGATTTCCGCCAGCAAAATACCGTCGGTCATTAACTTAACGTAAGTATTGTCATTTAACTTATCGGCAAAACGTACTCTAAAACCAACGACCTCACCTAGTTCGCTGTTTAGCTCACTGGCAATACGCTCGGCGACACTACGAGCCGCAAGACGACGCGGTTGGGTATGACCGATGAGGCCTTTTTGGCCGCGGCCGATTTCCATGCATATCTTAGGTAACTGGGTGGTCTTACCCGACCCCGTTTCACCCGCAAGAATCACGACCTGATGCTCACTAATCGCCTTAGCTATTTCGTCTTTTCGCTGGCTGACAGGCAATAATTGTGGATATTCAATCTTAGGCAGACCGGTGACCCGGCGCTGATATTTTGCGGCAACACGCTGTGCGTCCTGGCTAATTCTGGCCAGGGTTTGCTCTCTTTTACTCGGTTGCTTTATTTTGCTTAAGTTGCGTAGACGCGCGCGCAGTTTAATGCCATCGAGTAGCATGGTGTTATGGGACAGCGCTTTTAGGTCAGCAATCTGCTGGTCGATGCTAGGGCTTGCTTGATTTTCTGACGGTGACGAATGACTAGACAAGGCGACATAATTCTTTGATAAATAATAACTGGAGTTTATCAAACAATGGCAAAGAGTACCAAAGGTTCGCACATAATTGTCGCTTAAGCGGCTCCAGCCCGCTGCGTTTTTGCACAGGCTTAGGGCCGATTAAACGAACCTATTTCATTTTTGGCTGGCGGCCGCGAATATCTCGACCTGAGTGGGTTGCCCTTGCACTCGCCAGCCCCGGTACATGCCTTTAGTATTGAAGGTTAACGCCACGTTGCCCTGCGGATCCACGACAATAACACCGCCGGTGCCGCCCGCCTTAAACATTGGCCCAAAGATCACTTCTTCGCTGGCTTGTTGTACGCTCTTGCCTTGATATTGCACCCGAGCGCAAATATCTGCGGCAACATTATAGCGAATAAAGTATTCTCCGTGTCCCGTTGCAGATACGGCGCAAGAGCCGTTATCGGCCCAGGTTCCAGCGCCGATAACAGGTGAATCTCCGATTCGGCCATAGCGCTTGGCGGTCATTCCGCCCGTGCTAGTAGCGGCCGCAACGTTGCCAAATTTATCCACCGCCACCGCGCCCACTGTCCCCATCTTATAGTTAGGCGGCAGTTGACGGTAATTCGCTTGATAATCCTTGGTAGTCACGGATTTGTCGCTAAGCGCCTTTAATTTCTTTTTCGCTTTCAATAGCGAGTTATAGCGCTTGTCAGTATCAAAATAGCGATTACTAATCAGTGGCATACCCTGCTCTAACGCAAACTCTTCGGCACCGCTGCCGCCTAGCATCACATGCACAGATTGGGTCATCACTAGACGAGCGAGGTTTATCGGATTGCGAATATGTTTGACCCCCGCCACCGCGCCTGCTTGCTTGGTTTTTCCATCCATGATCGAGGCGTCAAGTTCATGCGAGCCATCGAAGGTAAATACCCGTGACCATTGGAAATGCTTGTTTCAGAGTTTGGGTAGGATACGAGTACAAGGCATGATTTTTAATTAATGGTCACTCCCTAATTATGAATCATAACGCTGTAATCGTTTTCTACCCAACCTCCCGAAGGGCAAGGCGATAAGCGACCAACTGCGTCGTTATAATACATTAATTTATTTCTACATGGATGTAGAGCATTAGGATCACGCAGGAGCAGTTATCGGGAATGACTAAACGGCACCTATTATGCTAAGCATTTGGCACGCTTCTCGACTTGCACAAATCATGCATTATCATTGGTCACGGGTAAATACCGCGCCTAAACCGGCGTTAAATAAGGGGAGTTCTCAAGTACATTAACCGCGGCATTGATCGCATCTAGGCTGGAGCCTCCTTGCGCCAAAATGTCGTAACCGACGTTGGTTGCCTCTGCCAATTTGGCCCGATAGATTGCTTCGCGTTGCGGGCTAAACTTTGCCTTACTAATGGTGCCAGCGCCGCCGTGGATAGCAATAGCAAATTTCTGCTGCGCCATGGCAGCACTTGATAGCATCATGGTTGTAAACGCCAACGCGATTGCCTGAGCAGCTCTTTGATTGATGATCATTTTATTATTCTTATTGATAGTGTGCGTTGCACATCGCTCTAATATCGCTTAGCGGCCTTGCAAGCCCCGCCCTCATGGAGCCTATAATCTATCAGAGTTGACCTAAATAACAACATCTTACTCCTACCAAATGGGTTATTAGTGTGCTAGCTTTAAACAGCTAATAGGGAGATTAGAATGATTAAAAAATACTCAGCGACGTTTCGGGCCCAGATATCGATTCTGATCACCGATGATGTGGTCTATATGCGCGATATCATCAAAAGTATGTTAATCAAACTCGGCTTTAACAACATTACCGAGGCTGTCGATGGCCACCAAGCGCTAGGGTTGATTAAGGAACAACAGTTTAGCCTTATCCTGTGTGACTGGCATATGCCTAAATTAACAGGCATTGCGCTATTACGCTCAGTGCGTTTATCCCACTCTACTATTTCCCTGCCTTTTCTAATGGTCACCAGTAATAAAAAACTCGATGACGTCAAGGAATGCATCAACAGTGGCGTATCAGGTTTTCTGGTCAAGCCGTTTAACCTCGATGTGCTGGCCAAGCAACTCGATGAATTACACGATGACATTGTGCTCCACCATAAAACAATGGGTATCTTATGTGCCGACGTCACCGACGCACTCAATGCGCAAGCGGCTAAACCCGCGGCTAAAGCAGGTGCATTGATTGATCTACCAAGACAGTAAATTATGTGACCTTTTTAGGAGAACCCGGCGGCGTCGTTTGCTATAATAACGTTTTTAAATGTTAAGAAGCGCTACGATGTCAACGTTAACACTTTTATCCAGCCAGAAGCTATTTGCTGGTCAGCATAATCAATATCAGCATCAATCGATTGCAACCTCTTGTAACATGACTTTTTCAGTCTATTTGCCACCGCAAGCTAATGATAAGAATAAGGTGCCTGCACTCTATTTCCTGTCAGGCCTTACCTGTACCGACGAGAATTTCTCGGTCAAAGCTGGCGCGCAACAATGGGCGGCAAAACATGGCATTGCATTGATCATGCCTGATACGAGTCCACGTGGCGAAGAGGTTCCCGATGACCTCGAAGATGATTATGCCTTTGGTCAAGGCGCTGGTTTTTATGTTAATGCCACGCAAAAACCGTGGAATACCCATTTCAATATGTACGATTACGTGGTTTCAGAATTACCCGCGTTGATTGAAGCCAACCTGCCAATTAGCGATGTTAAGTCGATATTTGGTCACTCGATGGGCGGACACGGCGCGCTCATTATTGCGCTGCGCAATTCACAAGCCTATCGCAGCGTCTCGGCATTTAGCCCAATTGTTAACCCAGTAGAAACCCCTTGGGGCCAAAAAGCCTTGTATAACTATCTTGGCGATCACCTTCCTAGCTGGCTAGAATACGATGCCTGTCATTTAGTGGGTATAGGCAACAACCAATTACCGATGTTAATCGATCAAGGCTTAGATGATCAGTTCCTCGAAGAAGAGCTCCTAACCGACAATTTCGTTGCCGCCGCCGCCGAAGCTAACTATCAGGTAACCATTAATACGCACCCAGGTTACAATCATAGTTATTTCTTTATTTGCAGTTTCATCGAGTCACACATCGAGTTTCATGCTAAGCACCTAGCGTAGGGTTTATCGCGAAAAACCAATCATGATCTTGATAAGAGCGCCTTTTAAGGCGCTCTTTGTTTTGCTAATGCGCTTTTTTTAGCCGTTAGCGCCATTTTTGATTAGCAATGCTCATTTTTTACCAATTGCCACTTGTTTATTCGCCACAGGTAAGTAGTATTGCCAAGTTAATTTAAATTTTTGGAGTATAGTTCAATGGGTTTGGCCACTGTTGCCGATATTATTGCGGGCAAAGTACCGCAAGGCGAAATTACTACGGTTAAAGGTTGGGTGCGCACACGTCGTGACTCAAAAGCCGGCATTTCTTTTCTAGCCATTTATGATGGCTCTGGTTTTAATCCTGTTCAGGCCGTTATTGCCAATACTCTGGAAAATTATAATAGTGACGTACTTTCGCTTACCGCAGGTTGTTCTGTTGCGGTAACGGGTGAAGTTGTTGCTTCACAGGGTAAAGGACAATCATTTGAGCTACAGGCGACTAAGGTTGAAGTAATCGGATTGGTTGAAGATCCTGATACATATCCAATGTCTGCTAAGCGTCACAGCATTGAGTTCCTACGCGAAGTGGCCCACTTGCGCCCGCGCACTAATATCATTGGCGCTGTTGCACGTGTACGTAATACGTTATCGCAAGCTATCCACCGCTTCTATCATGAGCAGGGTTACATTTGGGTGAGCACGCCCTTAATCACTGCGAGTGATTGTGAAGGCGCTGGTGAAATGTTTCGGGTTAGTACCCTAGACAACGAGAACTTGCCGCGCACCCCTGAAGGTAACGTCGATTACGATAAAGACTTTTTTGGTAAAGAAACGTTTCTAACCGTATCTGGTCAGCTAAATGCTGAAGCCTACGCCTGTGCATTGGGTAAGGTTTATACTTTCGGTCCGACATTCCGCGCTGAAAACTCAAACACTACGCGTCATTTGGCCGAGTTTTGGATGGTAGAGCCTGAAATCGCTTTTGCCGACCTTAATGATGCAGCAGATGTTGCCGAAGCAATGCTTAAATACGTATTTAAAGCGGTGCTTGAAGAACGCCAAGATGACATGGCCTTCTTCCAACAACGTGTCGACAAAGAATGTGTCACCCGCTTAGAGCAGATGGTTGATACCGATTTCGTGCGTATGGATTATACCGACGCGATCACTATTTTGGAAAATAGCGGCAAGAAATTCGAATTCCCAGTGTCTTGGGGTGTTGATTTGTCATCAGAACATGAGCGTTACTTAGCTGAAGTCCATGTTGGTGGTCCAGTTATCTTGCAAAACTATCCAAAAGACATCAAAGCGTTCTACATGCGCATGAACGACGATGGCAAAACAGTGGCGGCGATGGATATTCTTGCGCCTGGCATCGGTGAAATCATTGGCGGCGCGCAGCGTGAAGAACGTTTAGATATGCTTGATAAGCGCATGGCTGAAATGAACATTGATGTTAGTCATATGGAATGGTATCGCGACCTGCGTCGTTATGGCACCGTGCCGCATGCTGGCTTTGGTCTAGGTTTTGAGCGTTTGGTATCTTATGTAACGGGTGTGCAAAACATTCGCGACGTGATTCCGTTCCCTCGTGCGCCGCGTAGCGCAAATTTCTAATTAACCACTTGGTTCACTTAGTAAAAGGGAGCGAATCATCGCTCCCTTTTTTAATACGTGTAAAACGAAAACCTTACTGCTGTGCGCCGTTAATAATCCCCGTAACGCGTATTTACCAGTAGCACTCAGGCATAGATTAAATTAGCCGTTGTTCGACCATTTAATTTGAAATTCAATTTCTTCTTCGCCGCCTTCACGTTCATGTTCTACATTATATTGCGCCCGTACCGGTACGTATATCCGCTCACCTGCGACTTGTATTTCAAATTTATCGCCGGACTCTAGCGAGTCAGCCAAACGTCTTAACTTCGCGACAAACTGCGCCGTGCTATAGCCTTTTTCGATATCTCTGTCTTCTTTCATTAACATTCTCCGTTACTATACCAATTTAATTAAATTATCGCCCACTTGTGTTGGTCAAAATTAGCGATCACTGCGTTGCTTTCATTAATTTTTCCTGCGCACAACAAGATCACAAACTTAATCAAATCGGTATTATTCATCTCTCCATGACAAGCGAAATTGTTGACACTAAAATACAATAATTGAGTTAGTTAGGATTTTCAATCGAATGTTATGATCTAAATGGCGCAGCGATCTTGCCCTAATGCAGTAAAACATCGCAGTATCCCATGCTAATAGGGGCAATTAGTCGTTATCACGCTTTTAAAAATGGCGGCGCCGAGATAAGATAACTAATCTCTAATAAAAGTTAATTATCAATGATTGAGCATAAAACGAGCGCAATGCTATGCCATGGCTTGGCGATATCCCCGATGTTAATTGGGGGAATGGTTTACAGCATTCGTGATAGCTACATGCCCTATCACGCGGCGGCAACAACCTACCAGTGGCACGAACTGGAACCGGGCATTCAGGTGTTATTTAGGGCGATGTTTAATGGCGCAGGTAGCTTAATGCTGTTAACAGCATTAACCCTTATTCTATTGCTAAGTATACCGTTTAGACAGAATCAGCGATGGAGCTTATGGGCTATCCCATTGATTGGTATTGGCGCGATGTTAACTACCATCCGCGGCGCAGTACTTGTCGATCTCAATACTGCTGCTAATCCGCCATGGTTAGGGTTATTAGTGATTATTGCGCTTTTTTGCAGTGGCTTATTTTTCTCTTTCAGAAAGTAACCAAAGCAAGGTTTTACCACTCCAGCCCCATCATGATACAGCTTAATCCACTGCCAATGCCTAGGAAAGCGACCCGATCATGCTTTTTTAAGAAACCCTGCTCTGTCGCAATCGCAGCGGTCACCGGTAAGGATACCGTGCCCATATTACCTAGCGTAGGAAACGTAATATAGTCTTGTTGTTCAGTGATTTTAAGCTGTTGCAGCACATGTTTTCGATTCACCGAGCCTATTTGATGACAAATAAGCTTATCAACATCGGATCGTTGCCACCGCGATTCATGTAAAAAAGCTTGCCAGGTTAAATTGCCTAAAAGCATGCCTTTTTTGAGTAATAATGCGGCATCGGTAGCCATCACTTCTTTAAAGAGCCCCTTCGAGACCGGTTGCATGCCCCAATGACAGATCTCAAAATCTGCAGCCGAAGTACGGCTGGTTACGGTGACTAATTTATGTCCTTTGAGCGGTTCAGACGCGCCTTGAATTTCCTTGAATGAGCCATCAGTCAATAAAATTGCGGTCGCGCCCGAGCCTCCTGTAAGGGTCGCTAGCGTATCGGCAAAAACGGCCATGGTTGGATTAGCCAGTAGATACTCGATACTACTTTCAACAATGGCATGGGCCGATTCACAAGATACCACCAAGCCCGCTTTGATCTGGCCAAGTTCAATACGATTAGCGATATCGATGATGCCATTCATGGCGCCAAGACACGCGTTACTAATATCATGAATGACGGTATCGCTGCCAGCGCCAAGTTTTGCTGCGACACGACAAGCTGTTGCGGGTTCATAACCCTCCCGGCACACGCCAGTATAAATAATCGCACCGATATTTTTGATATCAAATTTTGTTTTATTCAAGCATTTCTTAGCGGCTGCAATTGCCCCATCAGAATAGCGAAAACCTTCATTCCACCAACGACGTTGCTCGATGCCAGTGAAAGCTTTGAGTTGACCTTTGGGTATGCGAAGGGCTTTGTAGACAGGCTCGAGCCGATGCTCGATCTCTTCGCTAGAAATAATACGTGGAGCCAGTTGATAACTAATATCATCGATAAATACGCGTGTGTATTGCATGTTCGGGTGAAGATCCATTAAAAAGATAAATATAAAGCAGGGACACCAGCATAAATACTGGTTCAAGTCCTGAGCAAAGCATTTTCCATCTAGGGTAAACAAATGCTAAGCTTGATATTCGACCCTATGGATAAATGATTATACATTAATATGAATCTCCCTTCACCCATTGACAAGCGCAATCTTAAAGTAAGCACTTATGTTCAATAAGAAAATCTTAATTACTGGGTGTTCTAGTGGCATTGGGTTGGCCAGTGCACAGTTTTTGGCAAATCAAGGCTGGCATGTCTATGCAACTGTGCGCCAGCAAGCTGATGTGGACAAACTCAAGCGGCTCAAGCTCGATAATCTCCATCCTTTATTACTTGATATTACCGACCTCGCTGGTATCAAAAATACTGTCTCGTTACTCGAGCGAGATCTCGCAAATACCGGCCTTGATGTACTGATTAATAATGCCGGACATGGCTTAGCTTTTCCATTAGAACACGCCGATGATGACTATATTGAGCAGCACATAAGCACTAACATTAGCGGTACGATCAACATGACCCGCGCTTTTATACCCTTGCTAAAAATAGCGCACGGCCGAATTATTAATATCAGCTCTGGTGCTGGCAACGTCGCGATTCCATTAATGGCAATGTATAGCGCCAGCAAGTTTGCTATCGAAGGATTCTCAGATGCGTTACGCGTTGAACTAAGCCAAAGCGAAATAAAGGTTATTATTATGCAGCCTGGTGTTGTTGAGACACACCTCCATCAGAAAATTGAAGCAAATAATCATCAACTCAGCGAACGTCTTGATCAGGCAGCGTGGTTACAATATGGTAAAAACATCACGATGAGTGTTGCCACGCATTCAAGAGCACGTCATTACGCTATCGACATGTGCAAATTTACAGGCCAACTGGCCAAAGCTGTCTCGCACAAAAGGCCTAAAACTCGTTATATTATTGGCTTGGACGCCAAAATAATGGCGTTTGTGAGCCCACTGGTGAGCGATCGACTCAAAGACTGGATTTGGAAGAAACTGCTCGGTTTCTAACGTGCGCCGGTGCATTGCGTGGGCAATATAATCAAGGCTAACCAATATTATAAATGATTAGCGAAAACCCTAGCACGCTAAACAAGCAGACCCACCGTATCGCCCAAATAGGTAGCACATTGGGTAAATACTTAACGACTGCCTACGGTTTGCTGCTGCCTAAGATTACGATCAGTATCACCGCCACCAACGAGATATATCCAAAAATAGTGAATGCTATTGGAATGATAGCCATCTCTGCCGATTGCACTAATGAAATACCCAAACAAGCTCTTATGGCTATATCACTATATTTTGCCCGCGCAGAGTTGACCAGATGAGGCATGGCACGGCTGAGTTTTTGTGGAAAGATCACGCAATAGGCACTTAACAGCACCATAAACATGGCGATTAAAGCAACCATTAGCTGGCAAACACTATAGTCCAATTGATTAACCCCTGTGTATTAGTCGCCAAGCAGCATGACTGGCACAGTACGTAAATATCAGTCTCATTGACCTGACGGTGGTTGCCACAATTCAACTTTATTGCCTTCAGGATCGATGACCCACGCGAACTTACCGTATTGAGAATCATCAATCTTGTCGAGAACATGACAGCCTTCGGCTTTGAGTACGGCGATCAAGGCCTGAAGGTCTTCGACCCGATAATTTACCATAAACGAGGATTCACTCGGTGCAAATTGGTCGTCTTTCTCTGGGCCAATAGACCAGATAGTCGTTCCACCGGTCGGTTTACCATCCGAGTCGGCCCAGGTGAACGCTGTGCCGCCCCACGCTTGGACATCAATGCCGAGATGACGTTTATACCAAGCCAGCAACGTCGGCGCGTCCTTTGCCTTGAGGAAAATCCCGCCGATACCAGTTACCCGTTTCATGTGAACCTCCCGGTGACTCTATTTTTGATACTGTTCGTATTAGACACGGTCTACGTAGCAACCCTAGAATATAAATTGCTTTCTCAACCAAAATTTTCAAGCCTAAAATACGCTAACACCATTTATATATTTTACCACTAGCAGCAGCCTGACGTTAGGCCACACCGCCATAACAAAGGAATAATTCCAAATGAGGCTCAACGATTATTTAAAAAGCAGCTTAACCTGTGACCAACGTGATAGCGTTTCTAGCCGGACTTTTCGGGCTTGTTATAAGTCGCCCAGCCAACCTTTATATTCGAAGCCTTTAGAACGATAAAAAGCTAATTCAGCCTCTTCAAATGATCCCCAAAAAGCCGCAACCAAAAATATAAACGAGGCTCCCGCCCAATAAGGAGAAACATCTCCATCAGCCAAATATTGATACTCTGTTAACAGCCAAGTATTGATGTCGACAAACTTGCAAAGTATTGCCATGCCCACACCAAAAATCAACGACAAATATAGTTGAAGCCATAGAAGTCTACTGTACTTCCAAAAAATATATGAAAGCGGTGACAGGCAAATGACATATAAATAGAAAGCCACAACGCCAAGCACTGCATACACGTCAATTTCATTAGGTAGTAAAAAGAGGCGCTGTTCCAAAATACTGTTGTCACCCGTAAGCCGCCACTAATATTTGTTGTTTATCTAACTTTGCGTTACTTTCCCTGAACCAAGCAAGATAATTAGATAAATATTTCGTTGCCACACC
>Ga0105356_10003365_pt1 | contig 15736 bp, 12 predicted proteins | sample GOMGulsemesocosm_3_FD_83502 | JGI IMG/M metagenome (GOLD analysis project Ga0105356, IMG submission 83502) | Methane-oxidizing microbial communities from mesocosms in the Gulf of Mexico - GOM9D Gulf of Mexico | ecosystem: Environmental > Aquatic > Marine > Cold seeps | place: Gulf of Mexico...
CAGCATTTAGATCTTTATATACATCTGAAGTTGTTGTTAGAGCTAAAAAGCATGGTATGAATATTACCCATGATTATTTAAATGTTGAAAATTCGATACCTTTACCTGCAACACTCAGCATGGTTTTAGGGAAAGAGTTAGGAAAAACACAGTCAGACGCAAAAACATTTTTATATAGCCCTTATCCATTTCCTTGGAGAGAACAAGAAAACTTAAGTATTTTCTCACAAAGTTTTGCTCTGGATGCATGGAGTAGCTTTCAAAAAAATTCAAACTTACCATTTTATCGATTTGAAAAAGTGGATGGTAAACAATCAGTTCGTTATGCAATTGCTGATTTAATGCGTCCATCTTGTATTAATTGCCACAATAACCATTCCCAGAGCCCAAAAACAGACTGGAAAATTGGTGATGTTAGGGGCGTTATAGAAGTTATCTTGCCAATAAGCATCGCTCAAGAACAAGCACAATCGTCTTTAAAAACCACTTTTATAGCTTTAGGCTTTTTAGCTGTCATTCTAATTTTAATCGTTGCTTTGTTTCTTGCAAAAATTAAAAAGGATGCAAATGCATTAAGAATTTCAAACATAAAGTTATTGGTACAACAGAATGATATTAATTCAGTAAATGATGAAATTCAACTGACAAATAATAAGCTTGAGCAACAAACAATTGAGTTAATTAACAGTAATAACGTAAAGTCTGATTTTTTAGCAACCATGAGTCATGAGATTCGTACTCCTATTAATGGTGTTATAGGCTTACTAGCGTTGTTAAAGCAAAGTGATTTAGATGTTCAACAACAACAGCATGTACATTTAGCAGGTTTAAGCTCTGATTCATTGCTGAGATTAATTAATGATATTTTAGATTTTTCAAAAATAGAATCTGGAAACCTAGAAATTGAAGTAGTTGAATTTGATCTTTTAGAATTACTGAGTGATACAGCGACTATTATGGCTCATAAAGCACAAAGTAATAATTTAGATCTTATTATCGATTTCTCTAATATTAAAAATGGGCTTGTTAAAGGTGATCCGAGTCGTATTAAACAGATATTGAATAATATAATAAGTAATGCGATAAAGTTTACAGCTCAAGGTGATATTCTGATCCAAGCTAAAATTGAACAAGCCGATGAAGCTAATATTTACTTTCATTGTCAAATCATTGATTCCGGAATTGGGATTGATAATAATAAATTAGAGCAAATGTTTGAACGTTTTACACAAGCTGATACTTCAACAACCAGAAAATATGGTGGTACTGGGCTTGGACTGGCTATTACTAAAAAACTATGCATTTTGATGAAAGGTGATATCAAAGTGCAAAGTAATTTAGGAGAGGGGTCAAATTTTAGTTTTAAATTGAAATTAGAACCGTCAGTATTAAAAAGTGAAATATCTCACATGAAATTAGCAGATATTAGAGCGCTAATAATTGATGATAATGAAAAACTTTTAAATGCAATCTCAAATCAATTATTGGCTTTTGAGGTTGAAGCAGTCAAAACATCTAAAGGAGATCGATTTTTAACCTTATTAGAAAATAATTTTAGAGCTACCGATGAAGCTAACTTTAATTGTATCATTATAGATCAAACACTTTTTGATATGTATGAATTAAATTTATCAGCGTTATTAATCCAATTGAATAAAGTTGACAGTGTAAAAGTTATTATTCTCACTTCTTTAAAACATAATGTTAGTAAAAATACATCTGTTAAATACTTATCAAAACCGATAATTCCTATCGCCTTATTTAATAATATAACGCATCAAAAAATTTCAAATAACATTAAAAACAGTAATACGTCATCAGATTTAGATAAGTCTATTTTAAATAATCTAGATATTTTACTTGTTGAAGATAATCCAATTAATCAAGTTGTCGCAAAAGGTATTTTAAAAGGTTTTAATATTAATCTGAGAGTCGCGGTAAATGGTTTAGAAGCTTTAAAAGCACTTGAAGAATTTAATTTCGATTTAGTTTTAATGGATTGTCAAATGCCTGTAATGGATGGTTACGAGGCAACACAGAAAATCAGAGCTTCATCAAGTTTATACCAGAATATATATATTATCGCGATGACAGCAAATGCGATGGAGGGTGATAAAGAAAAGTGTTTAAGAGTAGGAATGAATGAGTATATTTCAAAACCAATAAATGTTGACGATTTAACAAGAAAACTCATTTTTGCAGTAAAATTAATCAGGTCTAATAAATTGAACTAAATTTTATTGTAGTCATTATGACTATGATGTATGTTTGTTTTAACTTATTAAATGTGTTTTTAAATGAATAATATAACATCGACAGCCTTAATTGAACTCGCCCTAGACTTAGCTAATTGTCTCAGTACAAAAGACCGATTTGATCGCTTATTAGATACCGTGAGAAAGACAATTCAATGTGATGCGGTTGCGTTATTATCTTATCATCAAGACTTATTAAAACCACTGGCTCTTCAAGGTTTAAGCCGAGATACATTAGGTCGGCGCTTTAAAATAAATGAACATCCAAGGTTTGATATCTTATGTAATTCAAAATTTCCAGTCAGGTTTTCCGCTGAGAGCGAATTACCAGATCCATATGACGGCTTACTGATAGATAAAGAAGGGGATTTACCAGTTCATGCTTGTATGGGTTTACCTTTATTTTTCGATGATAAATTACTTGGTTTATTGACCATAGACAGCCTAACGCCACATGCATTTGATGATATTCCTAATCGTACTTTAGAGGTAATCTCAGCAATAGCAGCTACAACATTAAATACAGCATTAATGATCGATTTATTAGAATCACAGGCATTGCATTCGCAAAAAGTAGTTGCTGAATTGACTGAAGAAGCTTTAATGCGCGATGGTGGGGAACTCATAGGTCAAAGTGCAATTATGAAAAAGCTAAAACAAGAAATTGATATTGTTGCGGCATCAGATTTTAATATTTTGATTTATGGTGAAACGGGAGTGGGTAAGGAGCTTGTAGCACGTACTCTGCACCAAAAATCCTTGCGATCAAATGGTCCTTTAGTTTATGTGAACTGTGCAGCTTTACCAGAAAACTTAATCGAAAGTGAGTTATTTGGTCATGTTAAGGGCGCATTTACAGGAGCTGATAAAAATAGAGCTGGTAAGTTTTCTATCGCAGATAATGGCACATTATTTTTAGATGAAATAGGTGAACTACCATTGGCCGCACAAAGTAAAATTTTACGCGCAATACAAAATAATGAGATTCAGCCTGTAGGCCAAGATAATGTTGAAGAAGTGAATGTGCGTATATTCGCAGCAACAAATCGAAATCTTAAAGAAGAAGTTAATGGCAATAGGTTTAGAGCTGATCTCTATCACAGGTTAAGTGTATATCCCGTTAGAGTACCTTCATTAAAAGAAAGATCAGGAGATATACAATTATTGGCTGGTTATTTTGTTGAGCAAGTAGGACGAAAACTAGGTATTGGCCAAATAAAAATTAGCCATAAAGCGTTAACATATCTAAATCAGTATAATTGGCCTGGTAATGTCAGAGAGCTAGAACATGTGATCAGTCGAGCAGCATTAAAAGCACGATCTCGCCAAAAAGGTAAAAAAATAATTACAATTGAAATAGATGATTGTGGTCAATTGTCTTCAGAGTCTTTGAAAAGTGAGATCAAATACCGCACTATTTCAGAGATTGAGACACACACGCATAAATTACAATTAAACTTACGAAGTGAAACCGATCATTTTCAGAAGAACCTCATTAAACAGGTTTTAATTGAAGAAAATGGCAATTGGGCTGCAACAGCAAGAAGGTTAGCAACCGATAGAGCAAATCTGAACCGGCTATCTAAACGTTTAAATATTAAAGTTATAAAATCAATTTTTTAGCTTTTAATCATTTTTATAAACTAAATTAAGTGTTGTGAAGTTAATTGGGTGGAAAAGTTAAAAATATGTTGCAGTTTACGATGAGTCTCGTATATTAGTCATGCTAGTATCTAATTTTAACTCGGGTGTATGATGATTTGTAAAAAAGTGGTGCCAACCAGATCGGAGCTAAATATACTTAATATTTTGTGGAAAGTTCAGCCCGCTACAGTACGACAAGTTCATGAAGTACTCAGTGCAGAGCAATCAACCGGTTATACAACAACATTAAAAACATTACAGGTTATGCATGAAAAAGGCTTAGTTGAAAGAGATGAATCTTCACGAGCACATTTATATAAAGCAAAAGAATCTGCCGATAATACACAAAACTCAGTTGTAAAAGATGTCATAGCTAAAGTTTTTAGTGGTTCAAAGTATGATCTCGTTGTAAGTGCTTTAGGAAAAAAAGCCAGTTCAGAAGAAATAGATGAGATCAGAGAATTACTTAATACATTAGAAAAGCAAAATAAATAATAGAGATAGCTAAATGGATTTTCTAAATATTGTTATCAATAACCCTGTTTTTAATTCTTTATCAACTACTTTGCTCCACTTTCTATGGCAAGGTACAGTGCTAGCTTTATTTTTAGCTGCTGCACTTAAATTAATCAGTAATAAATACTCTAACCTTCGATATAACCTGGGTATATTGACGCTCATTTTATGTTTGATTACCCCATGCATCACTTATTTTATTGTTTATAATACACAATTTTCTCATTATCCTGTGCGAGTTGATAATACGACTATCATACCCAGTTTAGAATTAAGTTTTATTAGCTACCTTCCAATATTATCAATAGCTTGGCTGATAGGTGTCAGCTATTTAAGTTTAGGTTATTGCAAAGCATTATTATCTATTTATAAATTACCTAAAACACAAATAAGTGAACCTCAAGCATGGTTAAATGAATTATTTATCTCAATAAAACAGTCATTATATGTTTCTCAAAATGTGCGTTTATTGGTATCTAAATTAGTTGAAGTGCCGATGGTAATAGGTTGGCTTAAACCTGTTATTTTATTGCCCGTAAATATGGTTTCAGGCCTTAGCAATGAACAATTAAAGTTATTAATTGCACATGAATTAGCGCACGTGAAAAGGTATGATTATTTTATAAACTTAATACAATCTCTCGTGGAAGTATTTTTGTTTTATCATCCTGCAGTAAAGTGGATTTCTAAACAAATCAGAATTGATCGAGAATATTGCTGTGATGATATTGCTGTTAAAAACCAAAATGTAAAAATAGATTATGCTAAAGCGCTTTTAAATGCAGAAGAACTCAGGCCAAATACAATTCCTTCTATGGCGATGGCTGCAACAGGAGGAGATTTAAAGAGTAGGGTATCAAGAGTTATTGGCGAGCATACTTGCACTCCTAAATATGCAAAAAGTGGGCTTGCAGGGCTATTAGGCTTATTTGTTGTTAGCTTAATCTTTAGCTCATATAAAGTAGTGGGTATGGTGCACAGTAAAAAAACAACTGAATTAGCACCTATACAAAATATAAGTTTACTCAAAACTGAGCATAAAAAAGATAGCACATCACACAGTTTAGCTAAAACCAAACAAGGGCATAAAATAACAAATCAATTAGCAGAAGTGATTGTTAATCAAAAGAATAAAGAAATAATCCATAAAGATAAAATAATTAAGAATAAAGAATTATCTGTAACAAATACACTAGAAACCAAGCTAAAAAAAGTTGAAATAACAAGCAAGCCAAATATATTAACTATAAAGTCCAACATACAGGAAATCGATTCTTTAATTAAACAACAAGAAAATAATAATAGAGACTTATCTTTAAATATAAGTGCGATAAAAAAAGAGATTATCCTGGATATTAAAAAACTGACTGATGAACACTTAGATGAAAATGTGAATATTACACTCGCTACAAAAGAAGTTGCTAAAGAATATCCGGCCTTAGTTATTCCCCCAAAAACATTAAAAATGGTGAACCCTATATATACAGAAGCAGCACAAAGAAGGGGCTATAAAGGGGATGTGGTGATCGAATTTACTGTTGATCTTAGTGGTAAAGCAACAGATATAGAGTTTGTTGGAAATACGCAAAGTCATTTAAAAAGGGCTGTTAGGAAAGCAATTAAAAGATGGGAGTTTTCACCTGGGACTGTTAATGGTAATGAGGCTGTTATGAGAGAAACAAAACTTTTCTCATTTGTTAAACCCAATAGAGAAAAAGTGTCTATTACTACAGGAACGCATATGGCAAAACACAGATAGGAAGCTTGTTAAATTATTTTATATTTTAAGTAACGAAAATATTGATGTTTTTACACTAAGCTAGATAGTAATAGTTACAAATTTTAACCTTGATTAACAGAATTCTCTTATCTAAAAAAGTATATAAGTTATACAATTACTGAGTTGTTCATACGTCCCTGAATTTTATAAATAAATTATGGCAAGGCGTTTGATTTATAATCAAAACTCAGTAAGGGGATAAAATGTCTTATGAAAATGAGGGGTTAATCTCACAAAATACAGTCAATGTATGTTCAAAATTTAAATGGACCGCAGATTTAAGTGTTGGTTTATCCTCAATAGATGAAGATCACAAGTTTCTTATAGATACCTTAAATCAGCTGATTACTTGTTTGCATAATCATAGCAGTGATGATGTGGTTGATGGTATATTTATTACCTTAGTGGATTACACTAAGCATCACTTTGCTCGTGAAGAGCAATTAATGCAAAAAATATCCTTTCCAGATTATAACAATCATAAAAAGCAGCATTCGTATTTTTTATCCCGTTTAAATGAGCTGAAAAATATGCTTAAAGAAAAGCAAAATAATCAGCTTGTACTTGTCGAAACAATCGAATTCTTAACGCAATGGTTTCTGGATCATATTGTTACTTTTGATATTTCATTGGGTGAATATAACAGAAAAAAAAATAGCGTTAAGCTCAAAAGAAAGCGTGTATTTTCGCAAGTGACTAAAGTATCTCTTCCTTTTAGATTACTTACCTTGGTCATTACGCCTATCGTTGCTTTAATATTTATGACATTTTTTATAGCTTCAAAGAACTATTCTGATTGGCAAAATAGCCAAACAATAGTGCAAGGGGCTGACTTTATAAAAACAAATAGCTTTTTAATTCATTCATTACAAAAAGAAAGAGGTTTATCTACCGCTTTTATATACGATAAAAACCCATATTTTCAAGATGTTAAAAAACAAAGGGCTATTACAGATGAATATCTTGAAAGTATTTTTTCAGCATATTCCGATATGCCTCAAGTTCTAAGAAACAAAGTATTAATCGAACATAATGCACTTAATGAAAGGCTTATTGAACTAAGATCAAAACTTGATTTAAACCTGATAACAACAGAGGTTTTAATTTCACATTACTCTCAATTAATCAGTTTAGTAATTAGAAATCAAGAGCATACAATAAATCAATTTTATGAATCTCCCCTATATCAGGATGCATTAGCATTAAAAGCATTTTGGAGTTATAAAGAGTCATCAGGTCTTGAAAGAGCTCGGGGGATGATGCTCATAAATGAAGGCTCTGATGTGTCGACTTCTTATCGGCAATTTATTCAAATGGGTGAAAGTTTTTCGATCCATAAAAAAGAATTTATCACCTATGCGCCCCACATTTTTCAAAAACTGCGTAAAAAAGCACGAAATAATAAAGGGCATGAAACTTTACTTAGCAAAATAAGTATTATGAGAGAGGAGCTTTATAGTTTCCCGAATACAAAAACAATTAGTTTTGACTCTCTAACATGGTGGAATAGAACAACACAATATTTAAACTTAATGCATAATTCAGAACTGATGATTTTAAATGAGTTTATTCAAAAAGCACAAAATCAGCTCATACAATCAAAGGATTATTTCTTTAGGTTATTGTTAGCAACTTTACTTATTATTCTATTGACAGTTTTTTTAAGCTTAGTCTTTATTAAAAGTATTTCAAAACCTGTAAAAAATATAGTACGCGGTATGAATGCCCTTCGCTCAGGTCACTTTAACTATAAGTTGAATGCGAGATACAAAGGCTCAGATGAGTTAAGTGAAATCAAATCTGCTTATGAATCATTAAGACAAAGTATGATTAAAGCAAAGATAATGAAAAGTGCGCATAATCAGGCGGTAAACATAATAAGCGCGCAATCAAATAAAATAATACAACAATCAATTAATTCAGATATGTTTAAAGAGCAAGCGAATACTGACTTTTTAACACAAGCTTTAAATAGAAGGGGTTTTGAAGACGCGTTAAAAGTTTTGATAGAAAGTCAAAGTGAAGCATTGCCCATAATGAGCTTTGATATTGATTTTTTCAAACAGATAAATGATACCTATGGACATGACCAAGGTGATTTAATATTACTGCGGTTCTCATCTCTTTGCAGAGAATCGCTTCGTCAAAATGATTTGTTTTCACGCTTTGGTGGAGAAGAATTTATACTTGTATTATCAGATCCTGATTTAGACCTTGCTTACGTTATTGCAGAAAGGTTGAGAAGTAACATTGAAAATAATCTAGGTGATATACTTCCAAATAAACCTATCATCACAGTGAGTATTGGTTTGAGTGTATACTCAATGCATGAGCCCATAGAAACTGCGATAAAACGAACGGATAAAGCGCTTTATATATCAAAAGAAAATGGACGAAATCAAATAACAAGTCTGTATGAAGGTGAGGATGCTTGATATATTCTCGAAGAATAAGCTTAAATAAAATGGTACTATAAGCTTATATTGAAGCGATTATAAGCAGGGTTATTATATTTATGAAGATAAGTATGCATAAGTTTATTTTAGTATTAGTTGTAGGCTTATTATCTTTTAACCTAAATTCTCAAATTCATATTAATGTTGTGACTGAACAGTGGTATCCATATAACTACCATAATCAAGAAGGGCAAGTAATTGGCCGCGCAACAGACAAAGTAAAAACAATATTAGATAAGTTAAAGTTAAGTTATACAATCAAAAGCTATCCTTGGGCTAGGGCAATGATGTTAGCTCAAAAAAATGACAATACTTTAATTTATTCAATTTTTAAAACACCTGAAAGGGCTAATAAATTTCAATGGATTTGCCCTTTATTGCCGCCGGTTAAAATCTTTTTATTTAAGCTTAAAAATAGGCATGATTTAAAAGTGAATAATTTAGAGCAAGTAAAACAACATACAGTAAGCATTAATCGTGGTGATAGCTCACATGAGTTTTTACAGTCTGTTGGTTTTGAGTCTGGTATTAATTTAGATGTTACCTCCAATGATGAGATTAGTATCAATAAACTCTTTTTAAATCGTGTCGATTTTATAGTTCAAACAGAATTTACTGCGAACCAATTATTACGCTCATTAAATAAACCCGAAAATAGCTTAACTAAGGTATTAGAATTAAAAGATTATTCTAGTAATGCTATTTGTATGGCTTTTAGTTTAACGACGGATCCTGGTTTAGTTAATAAATTCAAAAATGAACTATTAAAGCTCAATCATCAAAGAAAATAAAATTTAGAAAAGAGATATTAATGAATAAAAAACAGATCACCAAGTCACAATTATTAGACATAATACAATCTTGGGGCGAAGAAAAAATTTCGATCGAAAAATTACAAATTTGGATGCTAGATAACTTTGAGCCAGATGAAGTTGAAATCGGTCAAGGTGAAGATGAATGTACTGTTGAAGCAATGCATATTGTTATGAATGAATATGAGCTTGCACAAGAAGAAAAATGTTTACAAGCCCAGTATTTATTAGCTATTAATTACATTAATTGTTCTGAAGAAAATTATAATCAATGTAAAAGTGATTTTTTACGCCATGCTTTTTGTGATTAACACTTTTCAATTTTATACCTTTTGGTAAATAAATGGTCAAAATCTAAATCATCATCATTGGTGACAATATGAATATCTTTTTCTGTAGCTATTGTATGATTAATATATTTAACGCTGTCACCATCTACCATAGCCTTTAAGCCATTTACTGATTTATAAAGGTAATCATGACCAGTAACCATAAAGTCTTCGTCATCGAGTGTTTCAATTACAACTTTCGATCTAGTGCGTATGGTTTTTGGATCAGCCATACAGGTATTAATCATTGAAACTACATTTCCTTTAAAAAATATTTGATCACCTTCAAAAGTAATATCATATTGGGCAGCAAGCTCATCAAAATTCATATTTTTAAGTGTATTTAAATAGGTGTTTTCAGTGGCGGTTGCTGAAAAAACACCAAATATGGCTGCTGTTAGTAGTGTTTTTTTTAAAGAAAAATTCATAATCTAAATCCTGTATGGAGAACACAACTCATATTTAAGAATGGTATTCATATTGAACGCAGGACTAACTATACGAATTTTGCTTAACTGCATCTTGCAGATTACATTAAATTACAATTACACTTGTGTTAAATATAGGTAATCTTTATATAAATTTAAATTAAACAAACCTATAATTCTAAATAAACTTAAGTATTTTCAATGATGTAATCTAAACCGCCTGTAATAGCTGCAACTTGTGCTTTGATGCAGTCTTCATCTGTTGCTTTAGGGCTATCAGGATAAACTTCTGTTGTTGTTGAGTAGGGTGCATGGGTAAAACCAATGCATAAGCTTAACTCAGTTGTTGCATAATTTATTACACCTAATTGTTCTAATGGCGCACCAATAATATTGCCTTGATCATCTGCTGGCGCAATATGTGTTACTTTTTCAACAGATTTTATAATGGATGTTTGAAAATCTATGGCAGGATTTATTGTATCGCCAACAAGGTAAAATCCATCAGGGATATTCCAATTTGTGTGCTCAACCGCATCACGAGCAGCTAAAGCAGGTCTAAAGCGGGTATTATCTGTATCTGTTGTTTCGTGTAAATCAATATGTGCGGTGATTTTAGTATCAAGAGATGCAATGCATTGCATTAAAGCCGCTGATTCTTCTGCAGGGCTATTTTCATAAAAAGATCGATTAGGATCATCAGCGTTTGGGTTCCATCTATTAATCGTTTCATATCCCCAAGGACTAATACAAGGTGTCACTACAATATTAAAATGACTTGCATAGTTTAAAGCTTTAGATTCTAAAAACGCTAAAGCGCCATGAACACCACTTGTTTCATAGCCGTGAACACCGCCAGTGACTAAAATCGTCGGCTTAGCAGCGTCCCATTTGCGACTTTTAACAACAAACAAAGGGTATTTAGCTTCATCATAAGAAAGCGCACCATACTGTGTGATATCAAAATCTGATTTTAGTGCATTTATTTTGCTTACGACTTCATCTTGATACGAGCGTTTGATACTTTGCATAGCAAGCCAAAGTTTTTTTTCATCAACACCCCATTTTATTCCTGCAGTGCCTATTTGCTTGTTTGTTTGGTCGCTCATAAAAATACCTTAATGTTAACTACTAATAATAAAAGGTATTATATTTTATACCTTTTAAAAAATGGAAGAATAAACCCCAGTGATGTTTATATCAAGTCTGATCACTGAGAATATGAGCTATAAATTAAATAATTGAAAATATTGCTTTACCTCAACTTAACTTAAGGTTTTAAAGTGGCGTCATATTAATTACTCATGGAGAGTTTTATGCCCAACTACCTTAAAAATTACTTTGAAATACTAGATTTAGCTTTTAACTTAAAAGAGCATGATTTAATTGAAACTATGATCAATAAACATATATCAATGTTCAGCTTTAGTAGCGTGAATGTCATCTTAAACAAAGAGTTAAGTTTAGAGCCCGAGAGACTTTTTGAACGTGTTATTCAGCAAAGTACGGGCGGTTATTGTTTTGAGCACAATAAAATTTTTTATCTTGCATTGAAGCATTTAGGTTTTGAAGTAAGGCCGTTAATTGTGAGGGTCATGTTAAATAATGATCCTGAGAATGGCAGAAGTCATCGTTTAACTTTATTAAAACTAAATAACAAAGAATATATTATTGATGTTGGATTTGGCGTGATGAGCCCGAGAGGTTTGATTTCACTTTCTACAACTGAAAATACCACTTTGCCTTTTGCGCATTATCAAGTCGCGTTAGATGACAGAAATACCTATCGTGTTATAAAAATGAATGAATCTAAGCCTATCACTCTATATCGATTAGATTTATCAGAAGCAACTGAAATGGATTGTGATATTTCACATTTTTATAGTCATAAAAATGAAAAAGCGGCATTTGTAAATCATCTTGTAGTATCTAGAATAGATAAAGACATACGTTACTTAATCCGAAACCTCACTTTTACAGAATATAATGATGCTTCAAACACAGAAACATCAAAAAGTATAATAAATCCTAGTGAGTTAAAAAATTTATTAAAAGATAAATTATATATATCAATCACTCATGATGAAGCTGCATACATTTTTAAACATCAAACAGCCTTGCTGCAGAGATTTGAATTAAAAGCGTCATAGCTTCATTAAACAATAGAAATCAGTTAATTAACTCTATAAAATATTACTTCTCTTAAATAGGAACTTAATTGATTATTATGATGAAGACTCTTCCATTATTATGTTTATTTTCTGCATCCCCAAGCTTTGCTGACGCAAATTTTATTGGTATAGATTATTTACATTCAGATATAGAAATATCAGATGAAACAGCAAATACAGGAATGGCCTCATTTAGGTTAGGTACAAGTATTTATAAGCAAATTGCCATAGAAACTCAGTATATAGTAGGCACTCAAACAGATAATATTTATAATATGGAGTTTAATTTAGAAAACAGTAAAGCGATTTTTGTTTCACTTCAATCGGAAGATATGAATGGATTTAGTCTTGATGTTTCTTTAGGTTATGCAAGTAGCGAAATGACAGTGACTGGGCCAGAAAACGCGTATAACGGTTCTGATGAATATAACGGTTTCGCTTGGGGAGTTGCTTTATATCAAGAAATACCATCCTATAAAAATGCAAAAATAAGATTGGGCTATCAATCATTATATAGTGACAGTGATTTAAGCATCACAGGTATTTCACTTGGTTTCAATTACCACTTCTAAAAGTAAAGGGATTATAAAATGATGATGAATATGAAAGGTTTCATGCCTAAATTTACTCTTAGTGTGTGTTTTGCAACAAGTATGGTTATTTTAGGGTGTGATTCAGATAATAACGCTGAAGCATTGGCTAAAGCTGTAGAGTTAGAATCTCAGCGGGCAAAAGGCACAATTATAGAATCAGTTACTATCATAGGTGCTACTACGCGATTAAAAGTAGGCGAAACCCACCAATTAATTGCTTCGGGAATCGATACAAATAATGATCAAAGAGATGTGACCAATGAACTTGAGTGGTCATCTAGTGATGAAAATGTTGCAACTGTCAATAGTAAAGGCTTAGTCACTGCTGTTGCAAATTCAACTGAGCAACAAGGTAAAGTGATAATTACAGGTACGACGATTAATGGTATTTTTACAAAAGCTGAGATGTCAGTCAGTGATGAGACTATTACCTCACTTGTTTTGAGGCAAAGTAATCCAGTAACAGGTGATATCAATACCTGTATTGACGCAAATATTGTCGCTGATGTTAGTTATGCGGATGATTATACTTCGCTAAATGTCACTAAAGATATTAGCTTCTCGGTTGATGAAAACTCCACTGCAACTATTGAAACAGGTGGCATATTACATACATCACATGCTGAAATTGAAAATACAATTGTGACAGGTAAAGTAAATAATATTTCAAATAAACTTACAGTTACTGCAAATCCAATAAACTTAGAAACCATAGATGTTGTTGTAGATGAAAAAGAACTAAACATTATTACACTTAATGTTGGTGATAGAATTAAAGTGCAATCGCAAGCAAATCTAGTAAGTACAGTTTCTGCTACACCAATTAATATTGATAATAATATTAGTTGGCAGGCAAAAAATGATACTTTAGCGGGTATTACTTTAAATGGTACAACCAAAGGTAGCCTTTTAGCATTAAAACCAGGGGTGACTGAAATTTATGCTACTTGTGGTGGTGTTCAAGGCTCTGCAACGTTAGAAGTTAAAGGAGATGCTACGTTAGATACTTTAATGATAAATCAAGGTGAAGAGACAATCACATTTAAGGCTAAAGAATCTATTGAAATCACTCTAACAGCGCAATTTGAAGAAACAACCGCTGATATTAATGTCACTGAATTTAGTGAGTTATCTTTTAGTGATAATGAGTTAATTACTAGTGAGTTAGTATCGATTGGTACCAATACAGCCAACTACAAAGTAACGAGTACATCTAGTGCAACAGGAGAAGTTATTTTAACAGTGTCATATGATGGTAAATCATCAGTAGTTAAGTTAATTATTGAATAAAACCTATTAGGATCAATAAAGCTGAATTTACTTCAAATATTCAGCTTTATTTAAAAAAATTTAGCAAAAGCTTCATGTAATAACTATGATTCAAGTAGTTAATTTATATTATCACATGGAGTTTGAGTGAAAGTTTATACCGCTAGGCAGGCCATTCTAAACCGTAAAAAGCAAGTAGTGGCTTACGAGTTATTGTTTAGGGATGGTTTAAATAATGCCTTTCCTGATGTAGAAAGCAATCAAGCAACAGCCAAGCTTTTACTCGATAGCCAATTTAACCAAGGTTTAAAAGAGATCACCTCAGGTAAAAAAGCTTTGATCAACTTTCCTGAGAGAGCTTTATTAGACTTAATACCAAGCTTATTACCCGCCGATCAAGTCATTATTGAAATTTTAGAAGATGTAAAACCTACGCCAGAAGTTTATGAGGCTTGCAGACAACTCTTTCATAAAGGATATAAGTTAGCCTTAGACGACTTTGTTTATAGCAAACCTTGGGTACCTTTTATAAAAATTTGTCGATTAATTAAATTCGATATTATGGCAACGCCTTTAGATTCAATAGCGCCTTTAGTTAATAAACTAAAACAAAACAAATCACTTAAGCTATTAGCTGAAAAAGTAGAAACAAATGAAGAATATCTTCAAGCGAAAGCCATGGGTTTTGATTACTTTCAAGGTTATTTCTTTTGTAAACCTCAAATAATTGAGCAAAGAGATGTAGATTCTAGTCAGGCCGCGATTATTGCTATTTATAATGAAGTATTACGGGATAATCTGAACTATGAAAGTATTTCAAAACACTTTGAGCATGATACAGCCCTGTCTTATAAGCTTTTGCGCTTTATTAATTCAGGGTTATTTGCTGTAAGGGAGGAGATTGGTTCTTTAAGGCAAGCCTTGGTTTATTTAGGAGAAGACCGCGTTAAAAAGTTTGTTTGTTTAATAATGACTGCGCATTTAGCACAAAATAAACCCACTGAATTAACCCAGTTATCTATTGTTAGGGCAAGATTTTGTGAATTGATAGCTAAAAAAGTATCACCTGGTATGAGCAATAACGCATTTATAATGGGGTTATTTTCACTGATAGATGCCATTTTAGATAAATCTATGGAAGATGTATTACTTACATTACCTATTGCCGACCCAATCAAAGAGGCGCTACTGGGGAAAAGCAATATTCTCTATCATATATTAGAAGTTGAAAAATCTTATGAAAAGGCAAGTTGGTGGGCAATGAAACAAGCATGTGAAAAAATAAATATAGATGAAGCTGAGCTTGTTAAATATTACACCGAAGCAATTTCTTGGGCTAATAGTTATAAATCTTTAAATAATACCAATTGTACTAATTAACTTCCCATTCAGCGGGAGTTAAAAGCGCTTTAGACAAGGCAAATAATTGAAGTCATAGTTATTCTATTTCAAAATTATTTAACGCAGTATAAATCGCTTTTAA
>Ga0105356_10003366_pt1 | contig 15734 bp, 12 predicted proteins | sample GOMGulsemesocosm_3_FD_83502 | JGI IMG/M metagenome (GOLD analysis project Ga0105356, IMG submission 83502) | Methane-oxidizing microbial communities from mesocosms in the Gulf of Mexico - GOM9D Gulf of Mexico | ecosystem: Environmental > Aquatic > Marine > Cold seeps | place: Gulf of Mexico...
ATTAATACCACATATTCTTCTTCTAGCTGCTCTAATAATTTCAATGCACGCTCACGGCCTTTGTGACGAATGCCATCTAGAGCGTGATGTAAATCGTGCATGGTTGAATCCATCATTTCATACAGTTCAGTTAAAATTCGCTGGCGCTCAGGCTGAGAAAGTCCCAATAAATAATCATGCCCTTTACCGAATATAAAATGTTCAATACGTTGATGCATAAACCCTAGTGGACCTTGCTGCATTTCGCTCTGTACAGGTTCAGGTAATGTTTTAAACCAAGTTTGATAGCTGTCGGATGTCATATGATGAATAAGTCCTGACATCTCTGCTAAGGCTTTGGCATCTTCGGGTAAATTCACTGCTTTTTGCTGCAATAGATCTAATAACGCTTCTGCACTAACAGGGAAATCATCTTTCGGTCCTAAATCATAACCTTGCTGCTTTAGTTCATTTAACATATGCCACAAGGATTCAGGCACGTTTAAGTTATCGGCCCCAATATTATGTCGACCTGGAGGGTGGTTATAAAAAACGATGGCGACTTTTTTATCTTTGTTCACTTTTGTTTGCAAGGCAAACCATTTATTAATACGACTGGTTAAACGTGAAATTTCAACAGTGACCGGTTCTGTTTTGGAAACCTGCGCCCCGGTTAACTCATCGATATCGGTCGGGGCTGCTAACGCAATCACATGCGCTTGGCCAATACCTTGCAATTCAGGCATAGCAATACGGTAATGAACACTATCCGCAGGTAAACCTTGGCTGGATAGGTCATACAATGCGCTATTAAGTTCAGTAACTCGTACCCCTTTAAAGACGGGCACATTAAGTTCAACAAAAAGATCACTCACCTGTTCACGGCCATCACCACCACCGACCACAAAATCTTGTAGAGAGACAATCACAAACGGCTGAGAGCTTTGCTCACTGATGGTTTTAATCGCTTTAACCGCATTAATACTGGCTTCACCCCAAGCGGATAAAACAGAAATACAATTTGATTGTTCAACTATCTGCTGGCAAAGCGCTTGGTGTAACTGCCAGTCCCCTGGGCGATCGCCTGTATCGTGATCAAGAATAAACACATTCGGTTTTTTCTCTGCGCTTACTAATAATGCAAGTTCTTGCTGGCTTTTCTTATGCTTGCTATCAAGGTAAAAACGTAATGTTTCAGTAGGTTTTAATTCAGGCCAGTGGCCTACATTGTTATTTTTCAGATCGTGTGATGCCAGTAAAGTAAATAACCCCATACGGTTTTCATCACTGCGATTCTGCCAATAGCCTTTTGTTTGTAGCCAATAGCTAAATTGCGGCCACTGCTTTTGTTGATCTGCGAGCTGCTTGGCATAACTGCCCTGCTCGGCATTAGTTAAGCGCTTAAATAAAGATTTCTTTTGCTCGTTTGATAAAATATCAAACAAACCCGTTTGATGTTGATTTAGCGGATCGCTATTCAAGCTTAATAAACGGCGATCGCCATTGATTGCCACACGAGTTTGTTGAGCAGGGTATTTAAGATTGAGGAAGCGTTCAACTGGCTCGGCAAATACCGCAGCCATCAAAATAGCATCCGCTTTCGTCACTAAGCTGATTAACTCTTTATCACTCATCAGGTTTATTTGACTGACCGAGCGAATACTAATCGCATGCTGAGGGTTAAGATCTAAAAATCGGTGAGCGGCGACCACTAAACTGCCACTGGAGCGATCCGACACAAAGGCGACTATATTTTTAGAAACAGAATTTTTAGAGGACGTGTTTTTCGAACTGACATTATTGGCAGCAATACTAGCGGCTGAAAAGCTTAATATAGAAATCAATAATAAAAAATAACGCAGTATTACCGGCATGTGCCTTCCTCAAACAATAACTGCAACTGGAGAGTCACAAAATCGAATAGTAAAATCGAATAACAGAGCGAGGAAGTAGGCGTGCAGAATGAAACCTTCTTTAATCAATACAGTACAATAATCGTACATCAATAAGAAAGAATTCATCATTCTGTCATGCGTTTCAGGGTCACCCCGCCTGAGATATCATGTTTTAACAGGCCGGTCTCCGGACTCAAAATATTAAAGTTTATTAACATTTCTTACCGTTGCGGGGGCAGTACAGGTATTTTACCTGTTTCCCGATTATCCCTGCATTAACGACCAATTAGATTAATGGTTAAATGCGGGCACCTGAAAGGACGTGAGAATAACAGCAGATGAATTGAATTCAAAGCAAATATTCTGCACACTAGCACTGAATAACTTTCATGTTTAACAAAACTATCAATGGCGTATCCAGTCTATGGCGCACACCGTCCGCTTTATTAATTCCATCCATCAAGTCGGACAAAAGCAATGGTGCGCACTATCAACCACAGACAATCCATTTTTACGTTTTGAATTCTTAGTCGCCTTAGAAGATTGCCTGTGCATAGACTCCCCTACTCAAAGCCGAGCATTAAATAGTGGCTGGATTCCGAGCTATGCTCTGCTTGAAAACCAAGTGCAAATACTTGCTATTGCTCCAGTGTTTCAGAAACTTCATTCTTATGGCGAATACGTATTTGATTGGGGATGGGCCGATGCCTACCAGCAGCATGGGCTCAAGTATTACCCCAAACTAGTTTGGGCAATCCCTTTTACACCCTCTACTGGCCCACGAATTATCAGCCAAGGTAATAATCAGCAGCAACTGATGTATCATCAACAAATTGCGGAAGGCTTAAGCGCTTATTGCCGACAAAATGATTTTTCTGGCTGGCATTGTCTTTTTCCTAATTCATTAGCCAGACAAGCCTTATCACAAGACACTCCAATACAGATATCAATAAAGAGATCAGTAAGTCATAGTATGAGCCGCACGAGCTGTCAGTTTCATTGGTTTAACGATAACTTTACTGACTTCCCTCACTACCTAGAAAAGTTTACTAGCCGAAAACGCAAAAACATAAAAAAAGAACGCTCAAAGTTGCTGGAGTCTGGTTTTTCTTTTATCAAAAAGGTCGGCAATGACATTAGCCCCAGCGATATTGAAAACTTCTACCATTGCTATCAGCTGACTTACGCAAAACGTAATATGAGAGGTTACCTCACGCTAGAATTTTTCCTACAGCTTCTTCAGACAATGCCTGAACAGTTACTTTTAGTGCAAGCGAGTATCTCAGAAGAAGGGAAAAGTAATAAACAGCACACTAAAGTCGTTGCCAATGCACTCTATTTTAAAGATAGCGATAATCTCTACGGTCGTTACTGGGGATGTTTAGAAGAGTTTGATAGCCTGCATTTTGAATGCTGTTATTATCAGGGCATCGAATATTGCATTGAACACGATTTAAGCCACTTTGATCCTGGCACACAAGGTGAGCATAAAATCAGCCGTGGTTTTGAAGCGACCATCTGCCATAGCCAGCATTGGATAGCTCACCCTGAATTTAGCCAAGCAATTGATAATTTCTTAACTGAAGAAAAATTAGACATACAAGATTACGCTGCCCAAGCAGCAGAACAGCTACCTTTTAGAGCCAACTGTAATGATTAAAACCCTGCTATCACAATACCCAACACTTTTTCGCGTTGCTTTTTGCCTTTACGCACTTCTCGTATTATGGGCATCATTAAGGACAGGCGGCGGGCCGCAGCCCATTGAACATTTCGACAAAGTCATGCACTTTACCTTTTATGGCTTATTCACAGTCATTGCCGCTGGCTGTACCAAGCACAAGAAAACTTTCATTCAGCTAAGTATTTTTATCGCTTGTTATGGCGCTTTAATGGAGTTCTTTCAATCATTTGTGCCTTCACGCTTCATGTCTATAGCCGATATCGTAGCGAATACCTCAGGCGTTGTGATTGTTGCCTGCGGCTTGCTGAGGTCAGTGTTTCAGGATAAATAACTAGGGAATTTCATCAGAATGGAAATGCCCTGCTCAGGCCTTCCAACTTCTACTTCCCCCATCAACAACTGAGTCGCTAAATTGAAGGTTAAATACATGCCCAACCCGACTTTGCCTTGATAACCTCTCATCGTAGTATAAAACGGATTAAAAAGTTCAAGCTTTCCTTTATCGGTAAGCCCCTTACCGTTATCTTGGTAAAGCAGTTCAATAGTTGATTCATTTAAGCTTGCAGTAATCTCAATTACTTTTTCACTCTGCTCATCAAATGCATGGTCCATACTATTACTCACTAGCTGGACGATAATTTCGCTAATCGCATCACCATAAGTATTAACATCTATATTCTCATCGCAATTAAGCCGTATATCGATGGCGTTTTTTAACAAGGTATTTTCAAATTCAACAATGCCAGAAGAAATAGTAGCCAGTAAATTTACATTCTTAATTTCATAGCCATGCTGAGTAACCGAGATATGTTTAAACTGTTTTATTAATTCACTGACTCGCTCTAAATTGCTATTGGCTAAATCAACCGCCTGAAACTCTTCCTTGATAATTGAATCAAATAACTTAGTACTTAGTATGTTTTCTTGCTTTTTATCATTCATCTCGGCGACTAGTTTATTTAAGTAGCTTAATCCTGTAATTGAGGTACCCAAGGGGGTATTAAGCTCATGACTAATACCAATCACAAGCTGTTCAAGAGTCGACATTCGATCTCTCATTCCTTGCTCGCGCAGAGTTTCATTTTCTTTACGCTCATTAATATCTAACATTGAGCCTTCGTAATATTCAACAACACCCTCTCCATTCGTTACCGACCTTACCGATATGGATACCCAAATAATTGAACCATCTTTCTTAATCGCCTCCTCTTCGAAATCAACTATTTTCCCATATTCCCTAACAGTATTAATAATAAACCTTGATGCATTACCATCCATAGAAAAAAGGTTAATGTTATTCGCCACTTTAGAGTTAAATAATTCGCGTTCATTTTCATAGCCGAGCATTTCTAAAAAAGCATGATTTACCGAAACTATTTTTCCTTTTAAAGTAACCTGGAAATTTCCTGATAATGATTCACTATAAAGATCTTCATAACGTTTAAGGTTTTTAATATTCTCTCTTTGCGCCCAAGATCGTTCCTTTCGAGCGATATCAATTTTTTGCGCCAAAGCTAACGAAAGAACAACCATGTCAACAAAGAAACCTACCTGATAAGCATGCTGAGTGAAAAAATTGGTCGGCAGAAAACCCAGAGCCTTTAAGTTGTTACTAACCAATCCCACCATAAATAAACTGACAGCAACGGTAAAGTACATAGCAATACGGTCGCCTTTTAACGATAGATGTATACCCAATATTAAGGAGGATGTATTGACTATTAACGAGAAGGCTACCTCGATAGGAACTATGGTTGAGTACGGCACCAAAGCCCCGAGAAACGGAAATGTAGAAACTATGCCCAGCAAGATAAGAAAATATCTTTTATACCAGCTAGGTTTTTCCATGACCTGTAATAATGCCAACATAAATACGATGCTAGTCACTTGAATTAAGCCGTAAAAAACGGGAAAGACAAAACTATTTAGACTTGGAGCGTCTGGCCACAGCAGCTTAAACGCACCTCCATCGTAAACGTTAGAGGTAACGATATAGGCAAAGATATTTAATACATAAAATCCATAAACCCTGTCCCTTAGGGATATAAAAATAAAGCTATTATAAAATAGCATGAGGATTAATATTCCCAAGACGAAACCCCGAAACAGGGTATTTTCTTTGTCGCTGGCTAGAAATAGCTCTTTTGATGAAAACCTTAGCGGTACATCAAGCCCACCTTCCGTATCAATACGCAGATAAACGGTGAGGGTTTGGCCTGTCTCAAGGCGGTAAGGAAAAATAAAATCGATATGATCGACTGCACGAGTATTAAACCTACGGGCGTCACCCGTCTTTACTTCTAAATAAGGTTCACCATCAACAAAGCTATAATGGTCTAGATAATCAAGAATGGGATAAGGTAAGTGAAGAATATAATCATTGCTGTTGATCGCCTGTAGCTCAAAGCGAAACCATGCTGCTTGCTTAATAAAACCAAGATTGACGATATTTCGATCAATAGGCTGCCATAGCTTAGAAGAACGAACGTCTTCTAGAGTTAATGCCAAAGAATCATCTAATAAGTAATCTACCTGTCTATCGATGCTATAGCGTAAACCATCATCGACCTGCAGTATCGTATTGGCAGATCCCATGGCTGATGCGCATAGTATTAGCAGGCTGAATAGCAGGCGAGTCATTGATTGAGCGGCTCCACTCTAAGCAGTGATATTCACTCATTAAAGCCTAGCATAGGATAAAACAATGACTGCCAAGATTAAAACGCCTTTTAGCGGCGTTCCAATGACGTATGCTGTTGATTTTTACAAATCTAGATTACGCTTTAATACTTTTGCAGATGTAATAATACGCGTAGTACGATAAAGCTCTGGGTGCTTCTGTTCGTCTGTGTGGCGCATTGGATCACCAGAGGTTGGGCTAACAAACCAAGAGACTTCAGGACGCGGGTCACCTAGCTCCTTTTTTAAAGCCTGTGGTGTCATTCCAAGTGCTGCGGCGGCTGCATTAAAAGTACAGCGCGTTTTTACTTCGTTTAGGTAATCAATTACCAAGTTAATTTTGTCCTGCACTCAATGTGCTCCTTATAAAGATAACACCGCGCTATGGGCCCAGTAGAGGCAAAACCAACGCTTTATTATGTATTAATTCGAGAATGTTGAAGCCATTACAGCAAACAATGTCCCTATTATCGCTAAAAGAAACAAATTAAGCCATTCCGTTCCATTAATATTCTTTAATTAGGGTACTAAATGGGGTGTTAATTAGCGCTACAACTGATTACTTAGCAGCTGATCAATAGTTTGATACAATGCCTCCATACACACTGATGCAGAAATCAGTGACTTATAGCAGCCTCATTAATCGGTTGTTTCAGCTAGCTCATACGGACCTTCCTAATGACAGATTCAAACTCTCCTGCAACCTCTCGTTTGCAAACAACAGATACCCCTTTAGTCGGAAAATACGCCAATTTAGAAATCGGTGAATTATTACCGATGGGCGCACTGCTAATTGCAGGAGAAATGGGAAATATTTTATTACCCAATAAACAAGTACCGGATAAAAGCCAAGTTGGCGATGTGGTTAAGGTATTTATTTACCTAGACTCTGAAGATCGAGTCATTGCTACCTGCCAGCGCCCTCGCGCAACAGTCGGCCAAGCTGCCAACTTACGCGTTGCCGACGTGAACGAAATGGGTGCCTTTCTAGACTGGGGTTTGGTGAAAGACCTATTCCTACCTTTCGCTGAACAGAAAAAGCGCTTAGAAGTCGACCAAGAGTGCATTGTTTATCTATATATGGACAATACTGATCGTATTATTGCAACGACTCGCTTAAATCGCTTTATCAAAGATGAAGTCGCTGTGATTTACGACAACTACAACCCGGGTGATAAGGTTCGCATCTTAATCGCGGCGACAACCGAGTTGGGCTATAAAGCCATTGTTGATAACAAGTATTGGGGTCTAATTCACCATAGCGACGTTCGCCAAGCCATTCGTGTTGGTCAGAAGGTTGATGCTTATGTTCGAAAGCAGCGTGATGATAAGCGCTTGGATCTAAGCCTGCAGCCTATTGGTTATCAAAAAGTAGGCGGTTTATCTGAACAGATTATGCAGAAAGTCGAAGAAGGTAATGGTTTCTTAGCCCTTAGCGATAAGAGCCCTGCTGAGCTGATTGAAATGCACTTTGGTGTCAGTAAACGTGCTTTCAAAATGGCCATTGGTAAGCTTTATAAAGATCGTAAAATTGTGATCGAAAGCAAGGGCATTCGCGCAATTTAATAGCTTACTACCATTAGGCACATCTCATCAGGTGTGCCTTTTTACTACTCGACTTCCTTTGAATACCCTCCTAGCGGAATCTTCCTTAGATTACAGGCTAATTTCGACTACACTCAGAATAATGTATTATTTAAGAGTAGCTTTAAATGTCGAGTCGATCATCCATACCTGCTGAATTGAAGGATGAATTTAACCGAGAAGTTAGAAGCCCTCAATTACGTAGCTCTCGTAAATATTCATTAGTCGGCATACTGCTTTCCCTCGCATTTTTATTCTCTGATTATTTTTTATTAGGTGATCAATTTACACATGTGCTCAGTGTTCGCATAGTCGCATTATTCATTTTTCTCGCCATTCTTTATGTCAGTCAACATACAAAATTACGAATCGCATTCTTCTGCATAGGAGCAGTACTGTGTCTTTTTAATGCGGTGATTGTGTATATCGGTATTGTTGCGGCAGATTTTGGTCTAGATACCTATCAATCAGGCACCATACTGATCATTATTTATACCTGCACCCTGATGCAGGCTCCGTTATTTACTTCTGTAACAATAGGAGTAGTTAGCTGGTTGACCTACGTACTGGGCCATAGTTTATATTCCTCTACAGACGCGTCAGTGATTGTAAACAACGCCTTTGTTTTTGGCTCGGCATTATTATTGGGAGTGATGTCTGTCATCCAGCGTGAGGAATATCTAGAAGGCAACTTCATGCAAGCACATAAACTAATAATAAAAAGGAATACTGCGCGTAAACAAGCCCTCACTGATGCATTAACGGGACTACCCAATCGCTATGCATTATTAAAAAGGCTAGAGGCGTTTAAGGGAAAGGTTCCTGAAAAAATGTTTATCATGATGGTCGATGTCGATAATTTTAAAAAACTAAACGATCAGTACGGACACCACATAGGTGATATTGCGCTACAAAACATCGCCAACAAACTATTTGAAGTTGTATCTGATGAAGAGGGCTTTGTTGCCCGCTACGGTGGTGAGGAATTTATCATATTTATAGAGAATACAAAGAGGGCATCCCCCAAAAAAATAGGCCAACGCATTCTCACTGCAGTCACAGACATTAAAGCGGATGAGCTGCCCACTATAACTATTTCAATAGGCGGGTATGTTACCCAAAAAGAAGAAAGTTCTATTGGAGAATGTATTGTAATAGCTGATCAGGCACTGCTACAGGCTAAAGCCCAAGGCAAGAATCGCGTTATTATCAACAATCAAGACAGAATTGAAGCAGATGATCATTAGAAAAAAGCTATTTAATAACTTGCTATCATTGTGCGCATTCTATCAAAGGTATGCATTACAACAAAGGGGGCCACATTGGAGTTATAAGCCAATAGCGTTCTCTTTATATAGTTCCATTTCCTAAGCAGCGGCTGGTACTGCTCATCCACTTGAGCTAATGCAACCAATTCTTCTGTCATGTTATTAATTAGTTTTTCAAGCGGAATATCACCAGAACTCACGCCATATCCACCAGTGGTAGAGTTTGCGTAGGCCATATATTGGCTCAAGATGCTTTCCATCTTTATCTGAACCTCATCCATACGCCCTATTTGTCCAATACCACGAGATTTCGTTATGCCATTCAATTCATTTTGAAGAATGCTCCAACCCCCTTCCAGACTCATATCCATGCCATCAAAATTATGGCTTTGATACAATGCCACATATGCGGAAATTTCCTTCCACTTTAATTTTAATTCAATTTCTGAATCTGGAAGAGATGAAATGAGTTGGTCACCCCGAATTTTAGCCTCAGTTAAACGAGTTCGATTGCGGTCATCACCTTGAAAATATATAAAAGAAGAAAAGGAAGAGAATACTTGCAGACTAGCAATTTTAAATTGGGTTATATCTTCAATATCAGATTCAGCACGACATAATAAAGAAAGAAACATAAAGCTAATGAGTAGCGGGTATTTCATTGCAAATCCTTTGCACACTTATTTTTTTATTTAGTATGCAGAAGAATTTAGCTTAATACAATCGAACGCTTTTTAAGCAATCATGTTTTTTGAAAATACTATGCAAAGACAAAATAACAAGCTCTGCATAGTCCAGACCGTATACTTTAACTAATAACTGGCTATCAATAACTGGCTATCATTGTCCGCATTTTATCAAAGGTATGCATTACGACAAAAGGAGCAACATTGGAGTTATAAGCCAATAGTGTCTTCTCTATATATCCCCACTTCCTCGCTAATGGCTTATATTTAGCGTCTTTTGCAACCAACGCTGCCATGTTCAACGTTACTGCTTTTATTTCGTCTTCTAGCGGCACTCCCTGCGAACTAATGCCATACCCTCCCCATGTTGAGTTGGCAAACGCCATATATCGACTGAGTACACTTTCCATTTTTATCTGTAGTTGAATGATACTATTCTGAGCAATTGTGGATTTCGGTGTTGCTGCTTTTGCCTCCTGCAAAATAATAATTTGATTTAGCTCTTCTTGTAATATGCTCCAGCCCGCTTCAAGGTTCACATCAAATTGACGGCCCTGGCTTGTTTTTAAATAGTCGGATATTTCTAGCCACTTCTGACTCAGTTCTGGGCTGGGATTTGATATATTAGAAAGGGTATTTTCGCCATTAGCTTGAGCTTGATTCAAGCGTGAACGGTTAAGTTCGTCTCCCTCGAAATAAATAAAGGCAGAGAAAGAAGATAATAATTGCAGACTGGCGATTTTAAATTGACTGACATTTTCAATATCAGATTCAGCGCGACTGGCCAAAGACATGAATATAAAACTAATGACTAATACTACGTTAACAATGCGCTTCACAAGAGTCCCTCTTCATACTTAATTCTTATTGTAAAGATTAAGTATGCAGAAGAACTTTGCTGATTACAACCTAACGTTTTTTAGCGCGCTGCTTACGCGCTTTTTCTTTCTTAATTGCTCGAATGTTTTGCGTACGAGCCATTTTCTTCATACTAAGCTGGTGCAGCGAAGGCCCTTCTTTCTTTTCTGCAAAAGGATTTTCAGCACTCTTGAAGTTCATTCGGATCGGCGTGCCATGAATGCTCAATACACGACGATAAGTATTCGCTAAGTAACGCTTATACGCATCCGTTAACTTGTCTGTTTGCGTACCATGAACAACCAATATCGGCGGGTTAGAACCACCTTGGTGTGCGTAGCGCAATTTGACACGACGACCGTTAACCATCGGCGGCTGGTGATTTTTCACCATATCTTCTAGCAAGCGCGTTAGCTGGCTAGTTGACCATTTCGCCATAGCCGACTCATACGCCTTATCAACTGACTGATACAGGTTACCAACATTAGAACCGTGCAAAGCAGAGATAAAGTGAATGTCGGCGTAAGTAATAAATTCTAAACGACGATCCAATTCAGTCTTAACCCGTTCGCGATCTTCTGCGGTCATGCCATCCCATTTATTAATGGCAATAACTAAGGCGCGACCTGCGTTCAATACGAAGCTCAGCATGTGTAGATCTTGCTCTACAATACCGTCTTTAGCATCGAGAACTAGAACACATACATGGCAATCTTGGATTGCTTGCAAGGTTTTAATAATCGAGAATTTTTCAGCGGCTTCAGTAATACTTTTACGACGACGAATACCCGCGGTATCGATCAAGGTATAGTCTTGGCCGTGACGCTCGTAAGGGATATAAACGCTATCTCGTGTTGTGCCCGCTTGATCATAAACCACAACGCGCTCTTCACCTAAGAAGCGATTAATCAAGGTCGACTTGCCCACATTCGGGCGACCAACTACTGCGATTTTTACACCTTTAACATTAAGCTCTTCGTGCTGAGTCTTAACATCAAGTGGCGCTTCTTTTTCACCGTAAAGCAGTTCCCACTCTTCGTAACCGGTTAGCTCACGCTCTGGCTCAACGACTTTAGGGCCGTGCAGTTCGGTTAAAACGTGTTCAATAAGCGTATTGATACCACGGTTATGGGCCGCAGCAATAGGAATAGGTTCGCCCATACCTAACTCATAGAATTCAGCAAGAACGACATCAGGGTTACGACCATCAATTTTGTTGGCAATAACGTAGGCTTCTTTACCTTTTTTACGCAAATAGTCAGCCAGCAGATGATCGGCATGAATGATGCCCGATTGTGCATCCACCATAAACAATACGATATCAGCTTCTTCAATTGCTAAAAAAGATTGTGATGCCATTTCTGCATCAATACCCACTTCTTCACCACTGATACCGGCGGTATCAATAACAATAAAAGGTTCATCGCCAATCTGGCCTTCACCGTATTTACGATCGCGCGTTAAACCCGCGATTTCTGCCACTAGGGCATCACGGCTTTTAGTTAAGCGATTGAATAAGGTTGATTTCCCAACATTGGGACGCCCTACAAGGGCAATTACAGGAACCATAATAATTTAGTTATCTTCTTTCTCTAGCTGTATTAACAGCAATTCACCCGTATTGGTATAGGCTAGCAGACCTTCTGAGGTCGAACGCATCACACTACGGATACCAAAATCTTTGCCACGCAAAGGACGCCAGTTATGCATTTCTGGCTGGTTAGGCAAGGTCATGTGTAAAGGTTTAGGGCGTATACTTAAACGTCCTAAGATCTCACCATCGACTTGCGATAATACATGCATATAGCCTTCAAAGTCGGCCACTACTAAGTAGTTACCATGCTTCACTGGCTGTGTTAAAAATCGTCCTTGCAATGAATCTTGACTCCAAACGGAGGCACCATTGATTTGGTCATAGGCCTGCACGTGATCATCATCACGGGTGATATAAATATTACCCAGCCCAAGCGTTGGCCCAAAATAACTTGATAATTCAGTTTCCCAGCGGGTTTTACCATCAAAACCAATTGCTGCTAATTTGCCATGATAAGCCGTCGCATAAACAATGCCGTCATCAATCACTGGGGTGCCATCTAGGTCGACCAGACGTTCTAATTCTGAGCGCCCTTCTGGAATCGCTAAGCGCTTATTCCAGCGAGGTATTCCTAACTCACGATCTAAGGCAATTAATTTGCCGTTAGCAAAACCAGAAATTACTAGGTTATGCAATAATACCGGAGCTGCTGTGCCATGAACCGTTAATACCGGCAAGGCGGCTTCATAAGTCCAGTTTTGCTTACCTGATTGACGATCAAAAGCTGTTAGGTGACCATCAATGGTACGGATATAAACCTGTTCTTTATCGGCAACGACCGGTGCAATACTTTCACTGCTCAGTTGCTGCGACCAGTTAATCTCGCCGCTATCTTTTGCAATACTGTGTAGCACACCGTCTTGCGTGGCGATATAAACATCCCCCGCAGCAACAACCACACCGCCACTGATTTCATTATCAAACGATAAAGACCAGATGTCATCGCCGCTAGCCAGATCTAATGCCCACAGCGCGCCATTATAGTCTGCCATAAAAACGACATTACCACTGACTGCTGGCTGCAAACGGATATTACGCTCACCAACACCTAGACCTAACGTTTGACGCCATACGACATCTAATTCGACCTGTTCATCAATGTCTAATAATGGTGCTGGGCCTGCTTCTTCCAGCTCTTCATTATCGTCTTTAATTTCTTGGCTACTACAAGCCAGCAGGGACAAACTGGCAAGCACAAGCAATATATGGCGAAGTTTCATCAATTAAGCGTCCTCTTGCGCTCCGGCAAGATCATCAATTTTACGTTGCAATACTTGTGTATTGATACCCAGAGCCATCGCTGCAGTACGCGCAGTTTGATAAGCATCACGCGCCGCGGCTAGTTCGCCTTTAGCAAACAAAATGTCGCCTTTTGTTTCTTCATACTGAACCGTGAACGATTCTTCTGGGGTCGTTGCGACAAGTGCTAATGCATCGTCTAACTTATTTTGCTGAATCCACACTCGTGCTAAACGAACTTGTGCCAAGTAAGTAACAGGGCTTGCGTTATTAGCTTCTACTAACGCCGCTAATTCAGTCGCTGCACCATCAAAGTTATTCGCCTCAATGGCAAATTTAGCTAAATATAAACCCGCAAATTGTGCGTATAAGCTATCTGGATATTCAGCTTTTAACTGCGCTGCAACGGCTTCTAATTCTGTTTTATCCGCTTCTGTTTGCTCACTTAATGGCTTAGTCGCTTTGCTCATCAACTGCTGATAGATGCTGGCAGCGGCTTCACCTTGTGTACGCTGATTTTCTTGATAACTGTTCCAACCAAAATAACCGGCTAGTACAACAACAACAGTAATGATTAGGCTCTTGCCATTTTCATTCCACCACTTCTTCATTGCTTCAACTTGTTCTTCTTCAGTTCTTAATTCTTCTGACATTTCCCGTTTTCCTTATATTAATTTTTTATTGTCTTTATAAATGCACTATTTCGATATTTCAGTCGCTAACCAATTAGCAACTGCATCATTATTCAATTCAACCTGCTCGCTATCTTCAGTAAACGATTTGATACGAACACGCTGTGCAGCAACATCATCATCTTCCATTAAGATAACAAAGCGAGCGCTACTGTTTTGAGCTTTTTTCATTTGGCTCTTGTAGCTACCGCCACCGCAATGGGTCTGTATTCGCAATTGCGGCTGCTGCTGTCGAATTTTATCCGCTAACAGTAACGCAGCTTGGTCTGTATCGCTACCCAAGGCCGTGATATAAACGTCAAGAGTTGTATTGACCGCCGCCGGAATCACTTCAAGCGTCTCTAATAATAAGATTAAGCGTTCAATACCCATAGCAAATCCAACTGCAGGAGTAGGTTTGCCACCAAGCTGCTCTACCAGGCCGTCGTAACGACCACCAGCACAAACAGTACCTTGAGAACCGAGTTTATCGGTAACCCATTCAAAAACTGTTTTGCCGTAATAATCTAAACCGCGCACTAAACGCTGATTGATCTGATACTGAACACCTGCAGCATCCAGTATTTGAGTTAGTTTTGCAAAATGTTCACGACTCTCATCATCCAGAAACGCATGCAACTCTGGGGCATCATTTAAAAGCTGCTGAGTATTTCGATCTTTCGAATCTAAAATACGTAACGGATTGGTATCTAAACGACGCTGACTGTCTTCATCTAATTGATCTTTAAATGGCGTTAAATATTCAACTAAAGCCGCTTTATAATCAATACGAGTTTGCGCACTACCAATGGTATTTAATTGCAGTTCAACCGCATCTTGAATGCCTAACTGCTGCCATAGGCGCGCCGTTAATAAAATCGTTTCTGCATCAATATCTGGCGTCGCGATACCAAAGGTTTCAACACCTATTTGGAAGAACTGGCGATAACGACCTTTTTGCGGACGTTCGTGACGAAACATTGGGCCTAAATACCACAGACGCGGACTCTGATTATTGGTCAACAATGCATGTTCTTCGCAAGCGCGCACACAGCTAGCAGTACCTTCTGGGCGCAACGTTAGGCTATCGCCATTACGGTCCTCAAAGGTATACATTTCTTTTTCAACGATATCAGTGACTTCGCCAATCGAGCGCTTAAACAAATGTGTTTGCTCAACGATCGGCATACGGATTTCTTTATATCCATACCCAGCCAAAACGGCTTTCACACTGTTTTCTAAATACTGCCAAACTGGAGTTTGGCTAGGTAATACATCGTTCATGCCACGAATGGCTTTAATCTTCTTGTTAGCCAAGAGATTTTCCTTCTATTCTAAATTGCCAATACCCAATAATGGGTCATTTTAAAATTCTATTTATTCAACTACCAATTTAACTATCTGAAACGATGACATCTTTTAATGCTTCCGCTTTTTTAGCTGCACCTTCTCGCACTAAGGCTTCTAAACCATCAATCAAGTTTTCATTTTTCAATTTTGTCGCTGGCTTACCGTCAATGTAAATTAAGTTATTTGGCGAACCACCGGTTAAGCCCACATCCACTTCTGTCGCTTCACCTGGACCATTTACAACACA
>Ga0105356_10003368_pt1 | contig 15734 bp, 12 predicted proteins | sample GOMGulsemesocosm_3_FD_83502 | JGI IMG/M metagenome (GOLD analysis project Ga0105356, IMG submission 83502) | Methane-oxidizing microbial communities from mesocosms in the Gulf of Mexico - GOM9D Gulf of Mexico | ecosystem: Environmental > Aquatic > Marine > Cold seeps | place: Gulf of Mexico...
TTTGTTTTATGTTGATGATTTTTAATCGCCTTTTTATTTATAAATTACATTTAGTGATTTGAGTTAATTAATAGATCGCTTCACAAGTTGCTGGTGTAATTTGTTTGCTTTTTCTATCAGTGACTTATTAACAGGCTTAAGGTCAATATCATGTGTTTTAAGTTTACGGATCATTGGTACTGATTTTAATAATTTAACAGGTTCAAGCTGTAAATGTTGTGCTAAGTGACTCAAACTCTTTTCTGGTGATTGGCATAAAGTATCAAAATTAAAAAATATACAAGGTTTTGCTGTATTTGATTCCAGATAGCGATATGTGTGAAACCAATATTCAAGCCAAAAATTCAAAGTATCGGGCTGACTTTTACATTGATAGAACCAGTTATCAAAATTTATCGGTTTTAAATTTTGACCAAAGTCAAAATGCCCAATATCCGCCATATAACTTTGTGTAAATTTGTCTTTTTTATGTTGTTGCGTAAAATTTTTATGCTGAATTAATAATGATATGGCTTGCTGTAAAGGCTGTCTAAAAGGGATTAAAATTGTTGCGCTAGGAAATAATTGAGTAATATAACTTACTCTGCTGATATTTAGGTTGTTTTTGGAAATATAACGGGTGCGATGTACATTGCCCATTAACTTATCTCTGAACAGTAATTTTTTAATATGATCGCAAATAAAGTCATTAAACGCTAAATTATGCGCTTTTTCCCAAATAGGGATATGTGACTCTTGATAATTCTGAGGCCAAAAAGCTTTATAATAAATTTCTTCAAACGCTTCAGGGCTGTTTAAATTAACTTGCAAACCATCTTGATGTGCACGCTCAACTTCGACCATGTTTTTTTCAAATTTTCGGCTAAACTTCCCCCAAATTAATGGTAAAAAAGCAAAAGGCATATCTTGATAAGTCTGATAACTAAAATGGTCCGAATTGGCTAATATATTAAGTAAAATGCTGGTACCAGCTCGAGGTAATGATGTTATAAATACAGGTTTGTTTATTGCGATATTTTGTTGTTTTACTTCATTTTTTTCTGTTTCATATTTCGCGATTTCAATTTGTAACTTCTGCATTTTAAATGCACTATGGTGAAGCACTTTATCAAAAAAGCCGTAATTACCTTTAAGCTGTGACATTAGTATCCTTAAAAGGAAAATTTAGCAAAGAATGACTCTTTAATATCTATGGCTACTTGGTTTCTGTATTAGATTCTTCATCCGACTCAATTACCCCATTCTTTTTTTTGTATTTTTGTATAAATGTTTTCAAAGGTAACCATACAAGGGCTAAAAATATATACCAAAGCCCAGCAAACAATGCGATGAGGCAACCTAAGGCAGTTAAGCCAGCTCCAGGTCCGATGTAAGCAATGCAAGGGCTGGGTAATATTAATATACAGGCTAATATAAGGGCGTAGTTATTTAATTTATCCATATTAATAATTCTCTATCTTGCATTGACTCATAGCTAGTTTAAAAAAGTTTTTATTATATGTAACAGGAAGGCGATGTGCGCCTTCCATTATACTAATTAACTTTCCACCAGTGAGTACGTTGTTATATGACCAAACAACCTCTTTTTGTGTATTTACTTCAATAACGCGACCATTCATTGATTCTAACATTAATAAATTGCCATTTTCTAACCACTGATGTTTACCCATTATATTCGTATAAAAAGGGACTTTATCAGCCGAGCTAAAATAATCTTGTACTTGATCATCTAGAGCTGAAACTATCACTATTTTACTATTTTGACCATATTCACTGGGAGCAATATGGTTATTATCAAATACAGAAAAATGATCACCATCAATAAAATCTGGATCATGTTGTCGAACAAATTTACCTGTTGTTAAATAACGAATTTTTAATGTTTTAGGATCGAAAACAAAAACAGTATTAATATTTCGAAGTGAAACCATCACATCACCATGTTTAAAGGTACCTTCATCCATACTATTTGGAAATAATTCCACATCATTTAAATGATAAATATCACCCGATACTTGAGTATTACGACTTTTGAGTGTAGATAAATACATTAAGCCGGAATATCCATTTTTTTTAAGCACGTCCATGATAGATATTTCAAAAAGCACTTTTCCTTGTTTTGATATTTTAACAATCGTGTCATCTTTAAATGGTGGAATATAATTAGGGTACTGGGCTAAGGGCTCTTGATGATATATTTGTCCTGGCAGCCAATAATCACCATTCTCATCCTCTTCAATCGCATGGTGTGTTGGGTAAGACACTTTAAACACGGTGTTACCACATGCATCTAAGTGCACAAAGCCTAAATTTTCAAAGTTAAATAATACCCCACCATTTTGTGTTACTTTTGAACCATGAATATGAGTTCCTGGCTTGCCTTTAGGGATAAGATGAGCAGGAATATGATTGCTATCAGGCCATATTTTATACCAGTCAATATCCCAGTTATGTATGCTTTCCCCTTCAAAGTTTATTGCTTTGATAGACATAGTGCGTTCATTACTGAGCCCTGTAATAAGGGTTAAACCAGGCTGTACCTCATTTTTCATATAAATAGGTACCCGTTTTCGTTCATTCGCTTCAATAAAATACCATGATTTATTGTCTGAAAATTCATTCAGTGCTAATCGCGCTTGAGAAACAATAAAGCGAAACTGAGGTGCTGGAAATAAGTCATATTTGAATGATAATATCCCATAAAGGTAAGAGATTATGATTAATGCAAAATAATGGTGAATCTTTTTCATATATATTTAAATGCAATCCGTTTTTCATCTAAAGTAGCTAGGTTATTATGGGTCTGTGTTATTTAATGTTTAATTTAAAAACACCCTCTTCAGTACCTGTTAAAGTTTTATTTTTTTTATTCTTAGTATCAACAAGTTTTGATGATATATGTATTTGTTTTTCTCCTGTAGCACGACGCTTTAAATAGTTATTCCAAGTTGGCGGTTTTGAGCGAGTAAGAAAATCAATGAGTCTATTTTTAATCGCAAAAAAAACTGGCCTAAAAAAGTAATGTGAAGCATTGCCTGTGATGAGTTGCTCGAAATGATACCAAAGCACTTTAGGTTGAGTATAAAATTCAGTTAAAAAGCGTCTTTGATACCATTGTAAGTCTTCAGAGCTGAGATCATCTGTTCGGATCACAGCTGTTCCCCAGCGTTTAAACTCTCGCCAATCTTTACATTTTAAATGTAATCCATCACCAGCTACCGCTTGATCATATGAATGTGTATCCGGATAAGGGGTTAATATGTTGACGGCACAACGCATTAAGTCAATTTTTTTGGCAAATTGAATTGATTCAAGTACTGTTTCATGGGTTTCATAAGCATGACCAACAATAAAGCTTGCACGTGTTTGAACTTTTCTTTCATGCATTAACTTATATACTTGCTCATACTGTTCGATACGAGTGCCTTTCTTTATTGCTTTCATCATGGCTGCACTGCCAGTTTCAACTCCCATAGATAACTCAGTAAAGCCGGCTTCTATCATTTTATCTAACATTTCAGCATTGGTTGTATTCGCACGAGTATTACCATAAAAAACCACTTTTTTGTTTAACCCTCGACGAATAATTTCATCACATAACTCAAAAACATGGAAACGATTAACTGTTAAAGTATCATCAAAAAACATAAACAATTGTGTCCCATATGTTTTATATGAGTGCTCAATTTCATCTACAACCCTTTGAATATCTCTGAGTCGAGGTTTTACCCCTCTAACTGAGCAAAAGGTACACATAAATGGGCAGCCTCGAATTGACTCGAGTACATCCATTTTTACCATTCCTTTTCCAGGCCAAGCGTATTTATAAAAATCATAATTGAGTAAATGTCTCGCTGGCATAGGAAAAACATCAACGCTTTTTTGGTTTTGAGTACGAATTATTTGTTCTGTAGGTAAATCATTTGCAATATGAACAGCAGATAACTCTCCCTCTCCTACAACAATGTAATCTAGTGAGGGACAGTCGGCTAATGTTTCAAGTGGTAAAGCTGAAACGTGTGAGCCACCGACCATTATTTTAATTGTGCTATCACAATCTTTAATCTGCTTAGCAAGACTTTCAACACCATGAATTTCTGGTGTAGTAGCAGTAAAGCCTACAATATCTGGTTTTGAGTCAAGGATCAGTTGTAAAGTATATTCAGGTGAATAAAGCTCAGTTTCACAATCAATAATATTGACGCAGTGGCCTGCTTCTTCAAGTGCGCCAGCAACATATAATAACCCTAAAGGAGGCCTTACTTCTCTATTTTTTGGTAACTTGCCATATACGCTGTAAATATTAGCGTAGGGTAATCTTACTAGGGTGATATGACGTTTAACTTTGCTTATTTCAATTACAGGATAAACTTCAGAAGCTGATACACGCCTATCTACTGCTGCTGTATAATTGATATCAATACTGGTATCTACCGAAGTAACCATGTTATTCCTTTCGAATAATAATGCATATTAAATTGCCAGTTTTATGGTTTACACTAAGAGTAATAACTGGCAGCTATATTTTATCAAAAATAAGCTGCCACATTGCTTTACATTGGTTCTTATGAACCTGAGATAGTTCTAATAATTTTGAAGCCTGCAGATCTCTATTTAAAATCATATTTTCAATATGTACTGAAAGCTGCGCATAACTGATGTTGATATCAAGGATGAGATTTTCACATTGATATAATTGATATAAAGCTTCATATTTATGGCTCCAACTTGTTGCCAGAGATGGCACGCCTTGTGAAAGGCTACTAACACAGCCGTGAAATCGTGATGAAACACAAAAAGTACTATGTGCGATAACTTTCTTCACTTGGAGCGCATTCATTTTATTTAATATTTTTATATCTTTTATACATGCCGCATTAACGGCTAAACAAATATCATAATCTTCTTTGCCTTCATGATTTAGCAATATAGGTATTAACCCAAATGTTTCAACTATGCTTACAACGTTAACTAAGAATTGAATGTAGCAGTTTTTTTCTACTTTACTTTTTTTAGAAAACATTTTGTAATTTGGAATAATCGAGACATATTCCTGAGGTAGGTCTTTAGGCTGCAAAGTATTTTCAACAGTTAAAAGCGGTGTAAAATCGGGAAAACATTCTACTTTTTTGCTTTGCTCAAAAGCCTTCAAAAAATCATAAGATTTTTGCTCTCGTGCTATGATTAATTTGGATTGCGTCATTATTTCTTGCATTAAATACGCATTATTATCAGTAAATGGGCCAAAAGCTTGAGGTAAAAATATATATTTTTGACCACTCTTGCTTATTCGCTTTAAATGAGAAAGCGTCTGTTTTATTTTGTGTTCTCCCCAGTGATCACTATAAACAAAACCTGATGCGTCAAATACAATATCAATATCTTTTTCTACTATGATCCCAAAGTGGCATAACATTTTTTTTAGACTTGAAGGCGCCAAATTTCCTAACCAAGTCCAATCTATACCACAAAATGTAAAGCTAAATTTTTGCCATGCACCTAACTTGGCTCGTTTTTCATATGGTAATAAATAACCAGGAGAAAGCACTAATTGATAATTACTAAAATGTGAATCAAGGGCTTGCATAATGCTCAATAACATCATTTCTGCGCCTTTATTATTAAATTCAACTCCTTTAACTTCAATTTTAAGCATGGTTATCTTTTGTACCTTTTAATAAAAAAGTTAATTAATGATAAGTGATTATTTAATTATGCCAATTTTTTAAAAAATTAATTCGAACATAATATTTAAATTTATTAAAGATATAACCAGCCGCTAAGTGTGATAGAAATTTTTTTAATGTATAAGCATCATTACGTGCGTAAATATCTCGAAATTCATGATTTAATAAGTTTTGAGCACTCATTTTATGTTTATGTTTTGCTAAAAATTGATGATTGCCTTTTATATCACGTTCACTAGTTGTAATTCGAACAACTTCACGACTGCGATTTAAAATATAGGAAGGGTTGGCAATACGTAAGGCGCAGCCGTATTCTTCAATTAACCGAGTCCAAGCATCATAATCTATTCTTGCAACTAGATTGTGGTCAAAACATCCAATGGCATCAAAACGTGCTTTTTTAACTAATACTTGCGTGGTTGCATGATTATAGTTTAGTTGATCATTTAAGCTGATTTCTTTACGTTTATTATCTGCTATTTTTTGTTTATGGCCAAAGTCCCAAATAACGCTACTACAAATAAAACTATACTTATCATCATAATTAGCCATTAAGGAACTTAACCTATCTGTTTGAAAGCAGTCATCATCATCAAGTCCAGTAATAAAATCACCTGAACAGTTTTTTATAGCCTGATTTCTGGCTTGAGCAACACCGACACTGGTTTTATTATGATAGCAGTGTATGTTTTGATATTTTTCTTGATAACTTTGTAATAGCGTTAATGTATTATCTGTTGAACCATCATTAATGATGATAAGTTCAAAGTTATCATAATCTTGATTAATTACTGAGTTGATTGCTTTTGCCACTAGCTCAGGTCTATTTTTTGTTGCCATATAAACACTGATTAATGGACTTTGTGTGCTTTTATTTAATGACAAAATTAAATTCCTATTTAGCGAAAAATTAGATTCTAAAATGTAAAGAAGTGAAGGTTTTTACCAATGACTCTTTATTTTAAAATTAGATTGCATGTTTTTTAAATTGTATGATGTTACTATAAAAATTAGTTATGAATTAACATCATACAATTATATTTTTTATTATCTAGCACAATGATGTTTTGTTTTATAAAAATTAAAGTAATTATTCATTGAGGCTCGAAAATTATATGGGAAACCCTATTTCATCTATTTTTACATCGAGCAAACTTTCAAATTTTTCTAACTTTTCCCTTATTTTATTATTACTGATAGCGGCTTTTTGTGCTCGAAGTTGGGTGAGTTATGATTATGTGTTTAACAAGGATTCAGATGTTAAGTTGTTGGGGGTCGATTCATACTTTCATTTACGCCATGCTAAATACATAGTAGAAAACTATCCTAATATTCAACGTTGGGATCATGGAAGCCATTATCCTAAACGTATAAAAAATCGCGCAGCGGGCCTGTTTACTTACTCAATCGCAACCGTTACGTTATTGATATATTCACATGATGCCACTTTAAATGAAATTTCAGCAGTTGCAGCATGGTTTTCTCCTATTTTGGGCACTTTAAGTTTATTACTGTTGTATTTTTTGACTCGTATTTTACTCAATAAACATATGGCGTTATTTGCGGTTTTCTTATTTGCTATTTATCCAGGAAGTACGCTTGCTCGCTCTACATTAGGTTTTGTAGATCATCATGTTGTAGAATATTTCTTAGCTTTAGCAATGGCATTAGGTATTGTATGTTTATTTAAGTCACCTGCTCATAAACTATTGTGGCGACAAGTATTTATTTACGCTTCACCTTTAATTATCTTAGCCTATACATGGCAAGGAGCCGCTATATTTTTGCCAGTGATCACTCTTGCTATGTTGTTGTATTGCAGCGCTGTAATTTCATTTAGAGAAAATAGCCAACATTTAGCTTCGGCTATCACGCGTTATGCTTTAGTTCTTGTTGTTTCGTTTTTAACTATTAACTTTATTTTCCCGCAACTTATTATATATCCAAGGGGGATGAATTGGTTGATTGCTGGAAGTGTTGGCCTTGCATTATTTTCATGGTGCTATTTATTTGTCATTAATAAACTAACTATAAAATATAACAAAGGCATAGTTTCAATTAGTGCACTTTTAGGTCTACTCACCGTTATTGTGGCTTTTTTACAAATAACAGAACTAGGGCAAAGTATTATAAATGCAGTCTTTGACCCTAAAGCCTCATTAATTAGAGAAGAAACTCCGGTAAATATTGCTTTATATTTAGAACGCCTTGGTATTGTAGGTATTCTAGCGCTACCAAGTGCTTTAATTGCTTTATTGATGATTTGGAAAAGGCGCTTAAATTTTGAAGTGATCATTCCCTTAACCTTTTCATATACATGGCTGTTAATTTGGTGGTTTTCCGGTGATTTTGGTTATATAGCACCGGCTTTTTTATCCTTCAGCGCTGTTATAACCCTTTATGGCTGCTATCAGTTTTTAAAAATAAAAATGCTTAATACTTGGACTTTAGCTTCTGCAATTATAATCACATTTATTATTTCACTGTCACCGCTATATCCTTTTGGTCTCACTATGTTTCCTTGGGTTGAGCAACAAAAACTATCTTCAATTATCATTTATAAAGATGCATGGTTTAGCGCCCTTGATTGGTTACAGAAAAATACACCTGAGCCTGCTAAAACCCCATATTCAAAATTAACTGCGACAGCTATAAAACGAGAAGACTATGGAGTAATGGCTTCTTGGGACTTTGGTAATATTATTGCCTCACATAGTAATCGTATCCCTATCGCAAGTCGTTACCCATCATCTTCGGTTCCGCTTTGGGCATTTTCTCAAAGTGAACAAGCTTCTTTACAATTACTTTGTCCTAAATGTAATCGTGGGCAATCAATCCGTTATGCGATTGTTGATGCAGATACATTCGGCAGATTTTTTTATGCTAAAAGCCAATACGTTAATAAAAAGGTCGATTTAATAAAAAAAGGTGAGTTTAATGTTTATGGGCGCAGGATTGAACGGTATTCGTTTGGCGATTTTCGAGATAACTCCATATTAGCAAAACTATATGCTGGAGATGGTAGTGAACTGAGCCATTACCGTATGATTTTTGAAAGCCCTGAGCAAAGTTATAATGCTTCATTTTCTCAACTCTTAAATGATAATAGGTTTAATTTTCGGCTACTCTCTTTACCAATTGAAAATCCAGAAAGTAAACAAACTTACGCATCATGGGATAAAATAGACGTAGTAAAAACAGCGGAAGGTTATTTATATGACGACTTTATATCTTCTTCTATAAAAATTTATGAAATTGTAAAAGGAGAGGAAATACATGGCATAACTGATCCGGGCGCTTATGTGCAAGCTAGATTGAGTTTATACAGCAAAACAGTTAATCGCACATTTATCTATAAAAAAACAGCGGTTGCGGATGAGAAGGGTAATTATTCTATGATAGTGGCTTATCCTATTAACACTCCCCTACTGTCATCAACAATCATGAAGAATGAGGATTACAAAGTTTTTATAAAAAGATCAAAAAGCAGTAACTATGCTTTTTCCCATACCTTGTAAATTTATTTCTCCTTTAAAAATTTACGGATAATATCGAATTTTTAATAAAGGGAGCTCTAATATTGACATTTCAGACATATATTTCCGTATATAGTCTTTTCAACTTATTCACTATTTAGGTGCAATAATTTAGATTTAACAACTAATTATGTAATCGTTTGTAATTATTTACAGTGACAGTCCAATTTTGACATTTTTTAGACCTCTATCTTCATAAACTGCCCGCAACTTAATAAAAGAGCAATTTATTTATGAAATTTCAAAAAACACTTTTAGCATGTGCTGTATCAGTATTTTTAGCTGGATGTAGCAGCGATGATGACGATTCAAGTAAAGACCCTATTGTACCTGAGCCTACATCACTAAAATTAGTTGTACCAGCTGAAGGTAAGTCTATGGTAGAAGATTTTCCACTTGCTATGTATGTTACTTATCCTGAAGGTGAGCAAACAGTCTCATCAGTCACAAGCATAGATGTGAACTGGCCATCATTTGATGTATTTCAATCAGGTGTTGAATATGGCTATGTTGATGGTGATTCGAACGAATTATTCTATCACTCAGTTGAAAATACCCATGATGCAGCAAAAAATGCGATTGATTTAGAGCGTCAAGACGATATTTTATGGTATGTAACAGGTGATAATTTATTAAACCGTTATGATCGTGCACAAGATAAATTAGTGACTTGGCAAGTATCTGAAGATAGCGCATTTACAGAGCTAGCAATTGATGAGACAGGTGAAGAGCAAGTGTGGTTATACGACCAAAATACGCATCAATTGGTGATTTTTAATGCTCTTGATGAATCTTCTCAAGTGATTACTTTAGCAGGTGATATGTCAGTTGAAGGTCTTGCTGTATCAGAAGATAACATGCTGATTTTGGCGCAAGAAGCTATGCAAGGTGTGGTTTTACACTACAGCTTAGCAGAAACACTGCTTACACATACAGACTCTTGGTATATTGAAGGATTTGGCGCTGCACAATTTAATGATATAGGTTTAATGCCTGATGGTCGTATTGCTATAAGCAATGATGATACTGAAAATAATTTAGTATTTGTAATGGATAAAAATGCGCAAATAGGTGCTGGCCCAATTGAAGATACGGGCGAACTTGAAAAAGTAGCTGAACATGCTTTAGATGAAGCTATTATTCAACCGTCAGGTATTTGGGCGTTAGCAGATGACAGTTGGATGATAATCACAGATCAGGCCGAGATGTTTGCGATGGATGCCAGTTTTAATGTCACTGAAAAAGTAGATGTAGAATTTGCAAGCATTAACTGTAACCAAGGTTGTACTGAAGCGATTGTTGGTGGTGATAATGAGTTTTATGTATTAACAGATGGTGGTTTAGTTGGGCATTTCACTAAAACAGATGATAGCTATACTTTAGCGCAAGAATATCAAATTGATGTATCAAACAGTGAAGGTGAAAATTACCGATATTCAGGTTTAGGGTTTGATGTTTCAGCACAAGAATACTATTTAGTACCAGATCAAAATGATGAAGAGGCAACTGATGAACTTATTATTTTAAACTCTGATTTTACCCTAAAAGAAAGATATGATATCAGCTATGCCGATGAAACTGATGGCAGTATTTTTGAATATGATGCCCAAGGTGTTCAGTACCATCAAGGTAATGTATATGTTTTATCTGAAAAATTTACTAAGTTAATTAAGCTTAATTTAGTGGGTGAAATAGTTGCTGTTTATGACTTAGACAATGAAGATGTATCAGATCCGAGTGATGTGGCGTTAAAAAACGGTCAAGTATATGTACTAGGTGATCATGAAAATGATGTACCTGTGCCACCACTTTCAGTTTTTGATATTGTAGAACATTAGTATCAATTCAAATAAATGAAAGACTGATATTTATTTCTATACAAGAGCAAGGATGCACTTGTTGATTAGATTTACAGTACTTATGTATATCACATTTTTGTAGCTTAATTTGGCATATCTAGAGTGATTTTTGTGCGAGTATCTAGCTGCAATTCTTGCTTCAAATTACCCCAATATTTAGTTATTAGCTGATCTAGCAAGCCTGAATTATCAGCTTTAATCATGGCTTTTTCTAAAATTTCAGCTAATTGATGATTATCTTTTTTGACATAGATATAGATATCGTTTTTATAACAGATCAATAAGTTTTGTTCGATATTAAGGCTGGGGTGCCGCTGTGATTCGGACATAATTTCATTTATGCCACGTGAAAAGTAATCTATGTTTCTTTTGCCACTGGCCAACATGGTATAAATTTTTTGCCTATCACCCAATAACTCAATATATGGTAGGTTATTATGTTGCCATACTGCAATATCAAACCAAGATTCACCAAAAGCAGCCACTAAATTATTATCATTTAAATCTTGTTTATTTTTAATGTTATTAAAAATGTATTGGTCATGTTTTCTGATGAGCAGTACTCTTTGCGCAATGAGTCCCTTGGTTAAGCCTATGTTGACTTTGGTAAAGTTTTTGTCTCTTAATGGCGTTTTTAAGCGCAATATTAAGGATACTTTGCCATCGTTTAAATTCTTTTTTTGTCTTAGAGTATTAGAAATCCCCAAATCATTAATAGTTACTTGATAGCCGTCTTTTTCGAGGGCTAATTTAATGAGTTCAAAATAATACTCTCGATTCTCATAGCTACGGCTCGATAAATTTAGCGTAATGCTTTTGTTTAAGCTGGTATGCTTTGATAGGGAAGCTGAAGAGTTGAAACTAAAATAAAAAAAGATACAACATAAAATAATGGCTTTAAAAATCATAAAAGGTAAACCTGCTACAGCAACTTAATAAGTTTAAGCTGTTATTATAGCTAAGTTTACCTTTCATAGTCAGTTAATTTAATTGCAACTACTGACCCCAAGGGTTATCAGAAGTTGAATTGAATCTACGCGCTACTTTTGATTTTTTCTCTTGTAATTTTTGTGCATCATCAAGGCTTAAGTTTGCAGGGCCTCGTGCTTTATGATGTGATGGCACAATGCGATCTCTTGGTGGAAGCTGGAATTGTTCATCATCTGCTTTTGGATAACCTAAAAGCTTATACATATAAAAAGATTCTATCTTTTCTTTAGCCCACTCGGTCTTACGTAAAAACTTTAAACTAGATAAAATGCTTGGGTTCTTTTTAAAACAATTAATCTGTAAATAAGCATGTAAAATTTCCCAACCAAAATGATCAACAAGTTCATTTAAAATTGTTTCTAATTTAACACCCTGTAATGGGTTATTTTGGTAAATTTCTTTTGAGTCCATATTGATCTCTAGTTAAGCTTTTAATGTATCTAAGTATGGATTATAAATTTACTCTAAGCCTATAGATAGCATTAATTATAAGTTTAATAGTAATTTTATTATGAATCGCGTACCGCCTAAACAACTTGGTTCGTAATGTAATTCACTATTATGTAATTTATTAATGCCAATTATCTGGGACAAAAAGATATCCTTGACTACGAACCGTGATAATTTTGCTAGATAAAGAGCCGCTATCACCGAGTTTTTTTCTTAAATTAGCTATCTTAGTATCAACGGTTCGATCCATGCCATCATACTCTATGCCTCTAGTTGCTTTAAAAATAAAATCACGAGACAGAACTTCTTCAGCATGGTTTGCGAGTAATAACAATAATTCATATTCACTTGTAGTAAGTGGCACTTTTTCTGTATTTAACGTGACCAACCGCTTTTTAGTGAAAATTGATAATTTACCAAAATGTAAATCAGACACCGTATGAACTTCATTTGATGACGATTGCACATTTATATTGGGGATCAAAGCTGCTTTTCTTAATTGCATTCGTACTCGAGCTAATAATACTCTAGGCTGAATGGGTTTTATAATAAAGTCGTCAGCGCCTAATTCTATACCAGTAACATGATCAATATCATCTTCACTGGCTGTTAAAAATAATACGCTGCCTTTATATTGTGCTCTTATTTCTCTGCAAATAGTTAAGCCATCTTTACCTGGTAGCATTAAATCTAATATCACAACATCAGGCTGATTAGATAAAATTACTTTTGTTGCTAACCTACCATCCGCGATTATGTCAATTTGAAACCCTTGTTGTTGCATGTACTTTTGAATTAAGCTTGAAAGCTTTTCATCATCTTCTACTAATATAATTGTATTCATAATCTACAACTTTAATTGCTTTATTTTATTGATTTACTAGGCCAAGTTAATATAAATCTAGCGCCACCTATTGGTGATTTTTCAATTGATACATTACCACCATGTCTAACTGCTATTTGCTTAACAATCGCAAGACCTAAGCCATAACCCCCTGTTTCTCGGGTTCTGCTATTATCTAAGCGTTTGAATGGTAAAAATATATCAATTCGCTGTTCATCCGGTATGCCAGGACCATTATCATCAACATAAATACTTGTTAATTTTTTGTCATGTTTAATATGTATATTGACGGTATCTTGTGTATATTTTTGAGCATTAGTTAATAAGTTACCAATTGCCCTTTCTAAATTTTTTGGCTCAAAGGGCACAAAATCAAGTTTGTTATTTTGCTGTTGATAATTAATTTTAACATCGCTATTAAAATGTCTAGACCGAATTACTTTATTAATACTTTCGTTGAGAGAATGAGCTTGTAATTCAGTTGATATGGGCTCTCTATCAAATTTGGCAAAAGTGAGTAGTTCATCAACTAAGTCTGATAGCTCATTTAAATCATCAGAAATACCAAACATATATTCTTTGCGTTGTTTGTGATCTTGTTCGCTATACAGCATATCTAGTTGAAAGCGTATTCTAGCCATAGGTGTTCTTAATTCATGTGCAACCGCATTAGTTAAGTTTTTGTGTCCTTGTACTAATTTTTCGATTTGGGTCGCCATTAAATTAAAGGAATGATTTAAGTTCCCTACCCTATGCCTGCCTTTTTGCGACACTCTAACTGATAAATTTCCTTTACCTAATTCGGTTGCAGCTTTATCTAAGCGTTTTAATTTTGTATGAAATAACAATACCCATAAAAATATTCCGAAAGCCAAAAATGGATAGTAACCACTTTCATAGATAGATTCATATTCAGTGAGAGGTTCGTAGGTATTCATAGGACCAATACGAGCAACTAAATCAGAGTCTTTAAATCGGTAATATAATAAATCATTATATTCATCAGCGACATAAATAGAGTTACTATCAAATAACTTGGGGTCAAAATCAATATTATTAATGTTAAACATTTTTAGTGGTGTATTTGACTGCGAGGGGAAATTTGTAATTGCTTTATCAAACGCTTGCTGATCAAGTGATTTATGTAAATTCTCTATCAGGTAAAATGCACCAACATAATCATTGGTTTTATCAATTACCATCATTTCACTTAACCAAGTTTTTACACTCATATCGGCTACAAAACTGTATGTACTGATCAAACAAAATAGAACGACATAAAAGCTAATAAATAATCGCGTCATTGGAGGATATTTAAATTTAGAAATAAATACCAGAAGACTAACCTGTATTTTTTTTTATCTCCAGCAGTGTTTTGTCTGTTTTTGTCTTGATTTGAAAAAGGTACTAACAATTACAGACAATTTATCAACGGAATTAAAAACAGCCTTAAGTCATTATAACCTTGTTAATAAATCACTAACTGAGAAGGATAATCATGATACATATAAAAGGTAACACTTTGGGTATAAATACAATTAAATGGTCACTTTTAGCAGGTTCTATTGCATTAATGAGTGCATGTAATGATTCTGATAGTAAAAATAAAAAACCTCTGATACCAGATATTGAAAAAACAGAAATAGGGATTTGGAGTGCACCTGCCTATGGCTGGATGTTTGATATACAAAATAGCGGTTATAAAATTTATCAAACAAGCTCTCAATATTGTCAGGAGTTCAAGCTTGATGAACTGACGATGTCTTATGATAGTTTAATAAATAGTATTGAGCTGTCTGATGATAAAGAGAGCTTGATATCGACAATCGGTGGTATCAAAATTCCCGGAGTTGAAATGACTCGAGAATTATCATTACCAAATAACTGTATTGATAATTTATTAAAACAACAAGGTGAAGAAGGTTATGTTTATAATCCAGAACAAGACTTTGAAATATTTTGGCTAAACTATAAAGAATATTACGCATTTTTTAATCTCGAAAATGTAAATTGGGATGAAACTTATCAAACTTATGTTACTCAAGTAACAGCTACAACTTCTCAGGAGGAATTATTTGAAATTTTTGCTCAAATGATTGCACCATTAAAAGACTTTCATGTGATTTTAGAAAACGAAGCAATAGATGCTGAGTTTGGTGTCTCTCGAAAGCTTGAGATGCATGATATTGCATTAGCTGAATACCTTGAAATTAATGATTTAGAAGAAATTGACACTCAAGCACAGTTATTCGATTTTTTTGATTATTATGAACAGCAAATAGAAATTGAGATGGAGATTATTGGCAGCTATTTAGTGCAAGATGCCGATGTAGAAGTAAATGAAACAGAGACTTTAATTTGGTCAAAA
>Ga0105356_10003371_pt1 | contig 15729 bp, 7 predicted proteins | sample GOMGulsemesocosm_3_FD_83502 | JGI IMG/M metagenome (GOLD analysis project Ga0105356, IMG submission 83502) | Methane-oxidizing microbial communities from mesocosms in the Gulf of Mexico - GOM9D Gulf of Mexico | ecosystem: Environmental > Aquatic > Marine > Cold seeps | place: Gulf of Mexico...
GTTTCGAGCTGTTGAAGCATGCATTCATGATGGATGGATTTATTTTGATAAAATTCCCAAGTATATGAAAGAGTATTTTTATTTTACTTTTTATTATTTAAAAGGATATTTTGAACAAATATCATATGGAGCAGCCATTCAAAATATTAATACTGGAATAATCAAAAACGCCCCATTAATCATTCCTACACAAGAAGTTTTGAAGCTATTTAATCAAAAATCAGAAGCAATTTTTAACACGATATTGAATTTGCAAAAGCAAAATATAATATTGACTGAAGCTCGTGATATTTTACTTCCTAGATTAATGACTGGAATGATTGATATCGAACAAGTTGAACTACCAGAATATTTGGTAAAAAGGTTAGTGAAAGAATAAATAATAAGGACATTGCTGTATGAGTTACGAATATTCTGAAGATGGTTTGGTAGAAAATGCAACGCAAGAGGTGCTTGAAGACTTAGGGTGGAAAGTTGTTACTGCCTGGCATAAAGAATCATTTTCAGTCAAAGATGATAGAAGAGATGGTTTACTTGGTCGTGCCAATAAATCAGAAGTCATTTTAGTCCGTGATCTTACAGTAGCGTTGAAAAAATTAAATCCAGGTTTACCTGCACTTGCATATCAAAATGCTATAACTGAAATCACCCAATTTATTGCTGACAAAAGTTTAGGAGCGATCAATAAAATTAAACATCAGTTACTAACTAAGGGAGTGCAAGTTAGTTATCAAGATGATAAAGGGGTTTTACAAAAAAAACGTCTAAAAGTTTTTAATTTTAAAGAGCCAATTGATAATGAATTTTTAGCAGTTAGACAGCTTGAAGTTGTAGGGGAATTATATAACCGACGTCCTGATATTGTTGGTTTTGTTAACGGAATTCCTCTTGTGTTTTTTGAACTTAAAGCTCATCACCAAAACCTACGTCATGCATATGATGACAACCTTACTGATTACAAAGATACAATTTCTGAAGTCTTACACTACAATGCTTTTATAATTTTAAGTAATGGAACCGACGCCAACGTCGGTACTGTAACTAGTCCTTATAAGTTTTTTTTAGAATGGAAACGCATAGAAGAAAATGATGAGGGTGTTGTTAGCCTAGATACTATCCTTCGAGGTACGTGTGATAAAACACGTTTGTTAGACTTATTTGAAAACTTCTTATTGTTTGATGGTGAAGGTGATGATGTTGTTAAGCTGATGGCAAAAAACCATCAGTTTATTGGTGTAAATAAAGTTGTAGATCAAACAAGAAATATTGAAGATTTAAAAGGGAAACTTGGTGTGTTTTGGCATACCCAAGGCTCAGGTAAATCTTATTCAATGGTGTTTTTAACTCAAAAAATACTTCGTAAATTTGGTGGTAGTTATACTTTCTTAATTGTTGTTGACCGTACCGAACTAGAAAACCAATTATATGACACATTCTCTGGTTGTGGAGCCATTCCTGAGCAGTTACCAAAACGTGGTATTAGAGCCAAAAGTAGAGATCATTTGCGTGAATTAATGGCAGAAAACCACCGATACGTTTTTTCACTTATCCATAAGTTTTCAATTGACCCTAAAAAAGAAACCGAATATCCCGAATTAACAGATAGAAAGAATATTATTGTTATTTCTGATGAGGCACATAGAACTCAAGGCGGTAAATTTGCTCGTAATATGCGTTTTAAAGCAATTCCAAATGCTTCATTTTTGGGGTTCACAGGTACGCCACTTATAGCAGAAGAAGTAGAGCTGACCAAAAATATATTCGGTGAGTATGTTTCTGTCTATGATTTTAAAATGGCGATAGCCGATGGTGCGACGCTACCTCTAAGATATTTCAATCGAGGTGAAAAGTTAGATATAGAAAACCCAGATTTGGATGAGCGTATGGCTGAGATCATCAATAATGAAGATCTCGATCAAGATCAAATAGCTAAGCTTAAAAGAGAGTTTGCTAGAGATTATCCAATTCTGACTTCTGATGATCGGTTGGATAAAATCGCTAAGGATTTAGTTTGGCATTTTAATGATAGGGGATATCAAGGTAAAGCAATGTTTGTGGCTCTTGATAAGCCCACAGCGGTGCGTATGTATGATTTAGTGATGTCATACTGGCCTGAGTATTTAAAAGAGTTAAAACAGCGTATAGAGAACGCAGAAGACGAACAACAAGCGCTTACTATTCAAAAACACTATGACCGAGTAAATAACACTGAAGTATGTGTCGTGGTGAGTAGTGAACAGAATGAAGTTAAAAAGTTTAAAAAGCTTGGGCTAGATATTGAGACGCATCGTAAAAAGATGGTTGATAGAGATCTAGAAAAAGAATTTAAAGATGAAGACAACCCTTTTCGCTTAGCATTTGTATGTGCAATGTGGATCACTGGCTTTGATGCGCAATGTGTATCAACTGTATACCTTGATAAACCGATCCAGGGTCATACGCTGATGCAAACAATTGCTCGTGCTAACCGTGTTTATGATGATGAAAAAGAAAATGGACTAATTGTTGATTATGGCAATGTATATCAACAATTAGAAAAAGCCTACTCAGTATACGGTGAAGGTAAAAAACCTAAGTCTGGTGGTAAAGGCAAAGGTGGTGATGGTAGTACGGGTAATCCTGCTGAAAAATTAGAAGAGCTTGAAACTGAGCTTGCTCTAGCAATTGTTGCAGTACGTGATTTCTTATCTGAAGTCGATTTTAATCTAGATGAATTGGTCAATGCACCAACAGCAATGGAGAAATTGGGTCAATTAAAGAAAGCTTCAAATGCTGTGTGTTTGAATGAAACAACACGAACTCAATTTGAAGTTGCAGCAAGAGATGTATTTAGGAAATATCTCGCTCAATATCCCTCTGATTGGATCAAACCCTACACTAAAGAATTTAACGCTATTGAAGCGATTTACACTCAATTAAATCAAAACACAAAATCGGCGGATATTTCAGATATTATGCGAAAACTTCAACAGGAAGTGAGCATGAGTGTTAGCACTAAGACAACTACGACATCCGATGATGATTATGTTGACTTAAGTACATTGGACTTCGATAAATTGAAAGCTGCGTTTGCTAAATCTAGCCAAAAGAATGCAATCGTTTTTAACTTGCAAGAAGCTATAGATCAGCAATTACAAAAAATGATCCAGCAAAACCCTATTCGTTTAGAGTTCTATGAGAAATATAAACAAATCATTGAAGAATATAATGCTGGAAAGGACTTACAAGCCGTTCAGAAGGCGTTTGATGACGTTAAAGACTATTGGGATAACGTTGTTACCCCTGAAGTAGAACGAGCTGCTCGTGAAGGATTAGATGAAGAATCATTGGCTATTTTTGATCTACTTAAAAAACCAACTCTAACCAAGAAAGAAGAAGCTGAAGTTAAAAAAGTTGCGAAAAAAACGTTAGAGGTATTAAAAGAAGAAAAGCTAAAAGTTGATAGATGGCGCGAAAGCACCCAGGTTAAATCACAGGTTAAAACCATCATAGGAGATAGCCTTCAATATTTACCACAGACACCATACCCAGATAATGAGCTAGCTGATATGGAACTGGTAATTTATCAACATGTTTATAGTAACTACCAAGGTGCAGGTATGAGCACTTATGGTGGTTTTTAACATTTAATAACAAAGCTTTACACAAATCTTAGTTCACAAAGAGTAAATTAAATTTTTCAAAATTTCGGAGTAATGGAATGCAAATAGTTTGCCTTGACTCGTTGGGTATCAATGGATATGAAAGAAGAGCAAATAATGTTCTATCTGAGCACTTGCCAGCGAGCTGGAAAGGGTATTCATCTTTAGAAATGTTAGGCCGTCAAAGTGGTGATTTTGAGGGTGATATCATTCTCGTCACACATGACCGTCTAATAGTTGTAGAACTTAAGAACTATAAAGGAAAAATATATTCTGATGGTGAAAACTGGATACAAGAGTATGACGATGGTACTCAAGCGACTAGACGGCACGGGGTAAAACAAGCATATCGTTCTGCTAAAATACTAGGTAGTAGGCTTAGTGACAAATTTAAAAATAAATTTAGACCATATGTAGATTACTGTGTTGTTTTATGTGGCAGTGCGAATCAGATTAACCTTCCTTCAGAAGAGCAGGAATTTGTTTTTACTTTAAATGAGTTCAAGAAGGTAGCTGAAGATAGAGAATATAAAAAATGTTTTGGAAAAACTCGACTTTTTAAACGAAAAGAAGATCAACCTAACAAGAACATCACGGTATGGGATAGGATTTTTTCTAATAAGAGTGCTGATTTTAAAGCAAAAACGTTTTCTATAAATAATTATGTTCAGAAGGGAACTGCATTATTCCAACATAAGGATCACCTTTACTTAGAGTTTCAAAGTGAAAGAGCAAATGATCACAATTATAAAGCGCTTATGAGGCGTTGGGATTTTACTGCCCCTTGTATTATTGAAAATGCTAGAACACCAGACGAAAGAAAGTTGATAGCTCATCGTGAGTCAAGTGTTCTTGGTTATATTGATAATCAAGAAGAAGATTTAAAAGATCTACACTTATCTCTATTGCATATTCCTACAGATTTGAATTCTGATTTTGTAGAACTATATGAGTGGCCTAGTAGAAAAGAAAGGCTTGAACAATTCATAAGAAAAAATAAATCCAAGTTATCGGATGATAGTAGACTTGATTTAATACAAGCGCTAATTAGTCAACTATCAAGACTACATGATATTGATGTAGCACATCGGGATATTGGTTCGCACAGCATCTGGTTGTCTTTGCCAAGTAAAGTCGTCTTGTCAAACTTCTTAACTGCTTCTTACCCTGATCCACAAAACAAAACCGTTTCTAATGTTCGTTCAATTTTACAACATGGTCGAGTTGATACACCTGAAGATTTATTTGATGACAGTGAGGGCACCGCTTTTACTAGGGATGTTTATCTTGCAACGGCTGCGAGTCACTATATTGCATTTGGTTGTTGGCCCAATAAACAAGATGGAATATATTCTTGGTCGCCTATTAAAAATAATAAGCTCAGTGAATTACTCCAAGCATGGTTTGATAAAGGCTTAGAGCTAGAGTCAGGTCAAAGGTTTCAAGACCTAAGAGAGTCTTTAACTGAGCTTAATCGCCTCTTAAAAGGTAACAACTATTCGAATGATTGTGCTTTAGATAGTATTTCACCATTCCTATCAACTAAAAATATATATGCTGATTTCGGTGCTATTCCTGAACAAGTTATTGGAACTTGTCACTTATTAAAAACTCCAGACGAAAAGCAAGGAGTAAAGGCGTGGTTCGGTGTATCCGATACAAATAAGGGTGGTGGTATTAACCATCAACTATTAGCATTTTTACATCGTGTACAAACCATTTCAACTGCGAACTTAAGTTGTGTTCAAGCAATATCAGAATTTGGCTTTAATGCACAGATGCAAAATGTGTATTTTGTTTTTGAGTGGGCTAATGGAATAACGTGGGATATATTTTTAGCTGATACTGAAAAAGACATTGCTACAACAATAGGTAAAAGCCTTTTGAAGTCGTTATTAAAGCTTCACAGTGCTCATTTATCTCATGGTGATATACAGCCAGCCAACATTATCATAAATGAGTCAGAAGTTACTTTTATTGACCTTGTTGAATATAATCATACTTCCGAGTCGAGATACACCCCGTCATATGTTCCTGACAATTTTGAAAACATCTCAATTAATGCAATTGATAGGTTTGCAACCATTAAACTTGTCAATGAATTGGCAAATAAATTCAGTCTGATTCACCTTATTAATCACACGAAATTATTAATGGAACAGCCTGAAATATCAGTCGCAGATATGGAGAAACTTCATGATGAATATGATTCTATCCTAAATCCTCCGCCACCTGAAGAAATTGAAAAATTTGAAATAAACCACAAGAATTTCTCTTCAATAACATCAAATTTTGTATCTGATGATGGTGTGTTTTATGTGTTAATTAAACTTAATGCAGGGAAGGATAAAGATTTAGTAAGAATAATTTTCTCAGGAACTAAAAATCAAGTGGATTTATTGGTCAATCCAGAAAATAAATTTGTTGTAACTGCATATATAAAGGAAATTAGACATGACCAATTTATGTGGAATAAAAGGGACTCTGATCTTGAACTAAAAGGGGATATATCACTAGCTAACTCATCATATGATAATAATATAAAACTACTAAATGCAGTTCTAGAAAGCCCAGTTTTTCATGAGTTGACCAAGAAATCAGAAAATGCTCCGTTAATTAAGGATGAAGCATCCCGTAAAATTCTGTCTTTAGCTAAACCAGATAAACCTAAGATAGGTTCTGCTAGCGAAATTTGGAAAGTGCTAGTTGAAACCGAGCATGAAAGTAATCCTAAAGTTCAAGTAACAACTGAGCCTAAAAGAACAGAGACAGGTCGATTCGCTTTCAACTACACAAGTGAAAATAACAAACTTGATTTTGACCTAAGCAATGAAAATGTTGCTCTGAAAACTGAGTTAAGAGGGGAATTAAGGGAAATTGGTAGAATTGAAGACTTTGGTTCCGATACTATTTTATACAGACCAAAAGGACGAAATACTCCGCGTGTTGGCGATAGTATTGTCTTGGAAGGAAGTTTATCAGCTGCATCTTTAGCTAAGCGGGAAAAGGCTGTATCTAACTTAGTAATGGGCAGAGGGGTAATTTCAAATCTTACCGATTATTTTTCACCTGGATTATCTATTGAACCAACAGTTTCAAAAATGGAACCTTCAGATGAAGAGTTGGATGAATATACGGAATATGGTGCAGACAAGGAGGTACTATTTGAGTTAAATGAACTTCAAAGAAAAGCATTTAAAGATTTATATCGCTATGGCCCTGTCACCTTATTGCAAGGCCCTCCAGGTACAGGGAAAACTGCATTTATAGGTTCATTTATCCATTACACCATATCAAAAGGTGCCAAAAGGGTTTTATTAGTTAGCCAATCACATGAGGCTGTTAACAATGCCGCTGAAAAAGTTCGTAGTTTATTTGGCAAAGTTGATAAACCAATTGATATTGTCAGGCTTGGTGATCAAAGAAACTTATCCATGAATTTGGATGATGTGGGTGAAAAATCTCTACAAGAGCATTATAGGGATAAATTTAGAGCTGAATATAAGGAACGAATTTGTGCTTTAGTAGATAACCTTGGCTTAGAACATGAGTTTGTTGAAATTGTGACTGATTATGAGCTGTCTTTTGGGCTGAAAATTGATCATTTGATTTCTCAAGCGAAAGATTCAGAGTTATTAGAAAATATAGAATTCAGTCAAAGGGTAAATAAGATAAAAGATCAACTAAGTTCATTTATCAACAGAACTATTAATATTCAAATGGATTTCGAAGATGTTTCTTTATGCGATATTAGGGACAAGTTGTATGGGAAACTTTCTCTGAATTTTGACATATACTCCCCTGAACTTATTGATAAACTCAAAAATATTATATTCATATCAAATGAGTGGCTAAGTGTTATGGCATCTAGCAAAGCCCAATTTCAGAACTTTTTAGCAAAAACTAGAACGCTAGTTTGTGGTACATGTGTTGGGATCGGAAGGCATCAATACGGCATCCAGGAAAATATTTATGACTTAGTTGTTATTGATGAAGCTGCTAGATCCCCAGCTAGTGAATTAGCCATAGCAATGCAAGTTGGCAGAAAAATATTACTCGTAGGTGATCATAAACAGTTACCACCTTTATTTGATGATGAGCATATTAAAGCTGCTAAAAGAGTATTACCTACTATTTCTAGTGATGAATTCAAGAGAAGTGACTTTGAGCGTGCTTTTCTTTCTGATTATGGTCAAGTAGTTGGGCAATCTCTGATGATGCAATATCGAATGGCACCAACTATTGGTGACTTAGTGTCTCACTGTTTTTATGATAATGCCTTAGATACAGGTAGAGGTGTTCCAGAGCCTGTGTATGCCAATCTTCCTGCATCATTAGGTAAAACCGTTACCTGGTTAGATACTAGCAGTAAGGGAAAAAATGCCGAAGAGTCAAGACCGAAGTGGAAGGGAGCAAACACACATAGTGCTATAAATTCGTGTGAGGCGGATGTAGTAATTTCTTTATTGTCGCAATTGATGAAAGCAGATGATGACTCTCAAATATTTAAAGAGTCTGAAGAACCAACCATAGGAATAATATGTATGTATGGTGAGCAGAGTCGGTTGCTGATTAAGAAAATAAATACTCTAGCTTGGGCTAGAACGTTACTTGAAAAAAGAATTATCAAAGTAGATACAGTAGATAGCTATCAAGGTAAAGAAAACTCAGTCGTGATTGTTTCGTTGGTCAGAAGTAATAAGCATTTTTCACAAGGGCACGTATCTTCAGAAAATAGGGCTAATGTAGCTTTATCAAGAGCGAAAGAAAGACTATATGTTGTTGGTGACAACAGAATGTGGAGTAGGCAAAATCAAGAGTCTGCTTTTGGTCGTGTTTATAGTTATATCACATCGGAAGATAATGATGATTGTTGTGTAATTGATGCTGTTAGCGTGGAGAAGTTGTAATGGAAATACAAATAAACAAAATTTGTTTCAGTTTGCCAGCAAGGGCTTTTCTTATAGATTATGCCGTCAGCCAAAAGCGTCAACTTCCGGTGGTAAAAGAATTTATTGTAAGGTTAGTATATTCCTTAGGGGGATGTTCAGTTGAAACTATCCAGAATTATTTTGGTTTTAGTAATGCTGAAATTAGCGCAGTGATTGATGACCTGTTAGAAGAACGCCTTATTGAATGGGACGAAGAAAATATATCTTTAACCCATTATGCATCTGAAAAATTTGTTGCTGTTGAGGGACGAATGCTGCCTCGTTTTTTTGAAGTAGTAGATAAAGCTGAAACTGTTAACTTTGACCTTCATGAATTCAAGGTATTACCTAAAACATTAAAAAGAACTGGACAAAATGTTCTTGGTGTTAGCATGGCTTTGCCAGATGATAGTTATAAATTATTGAATGAAAAAGCCCAAGGTGCCTTTGATAGTGATTTTCAGCATTACAGAGAGGTGGTTAAAGGCGAAGATATATACTCTGAGCGGCAAGAACTTTATAAAATAAATCACGTTTCCAGTAAGTATGATAGTTTAATTCCCATAGAAGTAAGCTATTACATTGATTCAAGCTCGCCTACAGAAATTAAGATGCGCTATGAGTCATCAGATATTGATGACTGGGATGAAGAAAAAAAACTGTTTACAACAATGGATAACTCTATAGAGCAGAATACTCAGGCTCTTAATAATTCCAAGTCTTTTTGTGAATATTTAGATATTACCAAAGACCCTTTTTTGCAGAAATATTGGAATGATCAAGATGAACAACTAGGTGTTAATGCTTTCATTAGTCACTTTGCAACAAGCTCAATTCATCAAACTCCAGAAACCCAAGTATTAGTAGGTAATTTCTATACTAAATTTAACTCTGAAGCTATCATAGAAAGGCTTAAAGAAGCATATGAAAGTAAACCTTCAAGCTCAGGACTCATTTGGTTTACTAACTCTAATTCAAAATCATGGGCAAGAACTTCAAACTTTGAAAGTCTAATTCATAGTATTACAAACCTATTTGATAAGCGTAAATCTACCTCTAAAACAGTTCTAGTTATGAATTGCCAAAGTAGGCCGGAAGCATTTGAATTAGACAAAGTTTACGGACAAGTAAATGCTGAAATTGTGGATTGTAAAGCAAGTTTTGGCGGTGACAATACAGAGATATTACTCATTCCTAATGTCATGGTTGCTTGTCTTTATCATGATAAATTAACTGATAGCAGAAACCTTTCTTTACCTGTTGGTTATGTTAGTTTTGATCCAAAAATGGTTTCTTATGTAACGGATTCTGCTTTAAGTTGGGCAGCACAAGACGGACAATTTAATCATTATTTTGAGAAACCACGTACTGAAGATAAAGATAAAGTTTTGAATAAGTATCTTAGTCCAATATTGATGCAAGGTTTAGGGGCAGACCAAATTAAATAAGATAGTAAGCAATTTGATGTTCATCCGAATACTAGAGTAATCGGATGTTGTCACTTTTAACCTTGCTATTTTTAATAGTAAGTTAAAACTTTTGAACTTGGGTTTTCCTTTGCCCAATAGGAAAGAATTTCCTTTTGACGATATTCTACGTGTTTTATAAGAACTTTTAATATTTCGTCTATATAACCTCTAATATCCCAATCGATATTTACATTTACATTTGCCGCATGATCAATTTTTGGGTAACGAGTTTTGGTATCATCGATACTCTCGAAAGATCTAAAAATATTATCAGCCTGTGATAACAGGTCGAGAATTGCCGTTTCGTCCGGTTCAACTTTCATTTCCCACTTTTCAATATAATCATCTCCAGCTAGGTACTCTTTGCAAGTAAAGAAATAGCAAAATTCAGAATAAGCGACACAGATATCATCCCCCTTAGTTAGATAATCCTCAATAACAGTTGCGTACTTCAGCCCGGCTAAATTTTTAATATTATCCGTAGATAGAACATCCGATTCATCCAAACTCAATTCGATGGAGTTTGTTCCATTCTCAATGATTTTTGCATGTAAATCTGCAATGGTATCCTTATCAAAATGCTTCCAATATATTTTAGGATAATCTCCAAGTGCATTTGATATAGAAATGTATATAAATTGATCATCCAACTCTTTCCAATATTCTAAATGTTTTTTATAAACAGTCTTTTCAGGGATGTTCGTGCCAGTGGTTTTGATTTGTACTGCAATAAAGTCGCCGGTTGAGTGTTGCTGGTGGTTTAGTATTTCTATATGCGCATCAAGGCCAATATCTAAATCAAGCAATCGACAAGGCCACCCTATAGTACTCATAATCCAATATGCAAAATAGTGCTCTCCAGCCTTACCAATAGCGTTATTTTTCTTGAACTTCGACATATATTTATAATACTCAAATTGGATATATCGTTTTAGACGAAAAATGATATAAATTAAACTTTTTATAAAGGGCCATAGGAAATGTGGCGACAATATTTAAGTGGTAATTAAGCTGGTTTCAGATTAAAACTGGTTAACTCCACCTTCTGACTCTTGCCAGCTTAAGTTAAATTACCCTATGTAAGTTATGATTTAAAATTTAGGTAATTAAGAACAACTTCGTGATGGTCTTTAGTTTTGAACTTGTTAAAAACGTGCTCGATATTACCCGACTCATCAATAAGGAAGCTTGTTCTTACCACGCCCATATTTTCTTTACCCATAAATTTCTTGAGTTGCCAAACACCGTACTTTTCACAAACAGCGTGATCTTCATCAGCTAATAACGTGAAATTTAATTCTTGCTTATTGATAAAGTTGGTTAATTTTTTAGGTGTGTCAGGACTTATACCTAATACAACAACGTTTAGCGCATCAAGTTCTGCTTTAGAGTCTCTTAATGCACAAGCTTGAGTTGTACAACCAGGGGTAGAAGCTCTCGGATAAAAATATATGAGAACTTTTTTACCCTTAAATGAATCTAACTCTATAGATGAGCTATTTTGATCTTGTAATGTAAACTTTGGGGCAGATTGACCTATTTCTAACATCTTTTATTCCTTATTTATTTTTAGCAATAGTATAATACGTTATAAACATTTCCCCAATGCATTAAGCTCGTTAATAACCCCTGCATAATAAAAAAACACTATACCAAGGTATAACCAACAACAGGCTTTTTATCGTTTATTTCTTGGTATAGTTACAATGTTATCCTTACGAACCTCGGCTTGCAGTTCATATAGACGAAACATAAGTGTGCTATTTAATCCTTCTAAATTCTTTTGTTTTTCTATCGCATCATCTCGCTCTTTTCTGTATTTCGCTTTTAGCGACTTTTCTTTTTTTAAATCTATTTTTAATTTTTCAATATCCGTAAGGTCACTTTGATTTAATTGCAGATCGTTAGTTGAACTCTCTCTATTTTTATTATATTCATTAATTAATAGGGTTGCTCGTGTAACAAATACAGGGAATTTATGAACATAGCTATGCCCCAAACCTGCTTCGTTATTAATTTTATTGAGCGATAATCTACCTCCCAACTTTGTTCTAATTGGAGAGTTATTTAATAACCTTTGAAGAGACTCTTCTAGTCGAGCTTCAGTTACTTTTCTATCACTCATTTAAACCTCCTGCGTGTTAATAACGTTTTTTACAGCATCATCAAAGTTGTCAAATTTCAATTTATGCTTTTTCAGTATAATTTCATTAAGTTTAATCTTTTGCTTTAGACCGATTAAAATACTTTGCATCATGGTATCACCAGTATTCATACCTCTAAAGCTTTCAACTAATCGTTTATTTTGGCGTAAAATATTTTTAGCTTCATTGTCCGTAATGACTTGATGTTCGCATGGCTTTATTTCTGCTGCAAACTGAAATATTCCACATAGACGGCTGCAGGTCGAATTTAAACAATAACCACCAGTAGGAAGTTTAACCGCTGATAAAGTTCCATTCTTTACGAGTGACTCTATTTCAGCTCTATTCATAAAAATATTATGACCTTTTTCTAATTCATTGAATTTATCTTTTGTAATTCGATCACCAGCACCACCACTTAAATGAGTTGTTTCATTATATATATCGTGAAAAATATCAACTCCCATATTGATACCCTCTTGGTTCATGATGTTTAGTAATTCGTTATCTAAAAGAACATCTTCCATCGCTTGAAGTGCTGCGTTGTTAGCGTAGTAGTCTGACATGTTGATGTTCTTGTGTTTATACTGAAATTTAAGTGTAACAGCACTACCAAACCCATATCGTTTGAAGAATACGGCAAAAGATCTCCTAAAATCATGTGGGGATAATTTTTGGAAAAGTCCTCCAATGGTTAAATCTCCTTCTCTTGATGGGTTTAGGCGATTAAACTCTTCAACATCCTCCTCTGTTGCTTTAATTCCAAAGGAATTCATCAATGAATAAAGCTTCCTATGAACATGTGATAGTGTAAAGTTTTTTATATTAACTCTTAGGCACACTATAAATGCATTGCTCAGTTCTCTATTAGAATGTATGTACTGGTCATTGGTAATTTCTTTTGATAAATACTTATCATTTATTTCGTTTTTGTGAAATTCTCTTGAATATTCGGTCATATCATAAGATAACTCTAAGGCATCCTTTACAATTGAATGTGTTTGCCACACCGTATTTTTAGGTATCCCGTCAGTTCCTTTTGTAGTCTCTCCTTTAACTAGCGAAATAACCTCATTATTGGCTTTAGGTTTTTCTTTATAACTTTTTTTATTAAAACTTAATACCTCACCAATCCTTGCTCCTGTAAATGCTAGAGCAACTAATAAACAGCTAGATTGAATGCGGAGAATCTCATCACCATTTAATAAAACATTAAAACCTGGGATGTTATGTTTTATTTTCTTTAACTCTCGGCCAACCTTAGACCGAATACTCTTGATGGTTTTATCTGGATCTGCTACCTCCCAAATAGAGTCGTATACACCGTGAGCTTTTTTCATCACTCCACTTATCTTATGTCTATATGGGTGATAGGTTTCAATAATTTTTATAGCGTTTGATAAAAGAGGTGCATACATTCCTATAGGAATAGCAATCGCTTGTTTTACTGAAGGAGAGTTACACTTGAAGTCTTTATTATCAAAAGTACGGTGACAAATACCTGCTTGATTTAGCTTATTAATAGTAACAGAAAGTGTATTTATCAAACTTTTACTAAGGCTAAGTTTATTAATCCTTCTTAGAAAATTTTGAGAAACCTTATCATCAGATAAAGATGACCAATTAGTCCCATCTAAGCCCTGAGCAATTATAAATAAGCCGTCTTTCCAGTATCTTACACTTGACATGTTAGGCACGTATAACTCGTTTTCTTCTATAAACTGACTTATTTGAAATAATGTTGATTGGATATCTTTTTTCCATCCATCATTAATATTTACAAATGAAAACGAGGCAGGTTTTCCTACCCCTCTAAGACCATTACCAGAAAAGTCCCATGTATCATCAAAGATATAAGACAAAGGAACTCCGTTTGAGGTTCTAGTTACAACTGTACTTTCAGGGTAGTCTTGAATCTCAATAAGATTAATAAAGTGCATGCTCATGAGAATATCTCTAATAAATCATTCAAACTATAGACAGTTGAATAAAGGGGATGAACAGATTCTTTGTGTAACTCTTCTGCTTTTTTGTAGTTTTTAATGGACTTCTCATAGAAGCGATAAAGAATACTTTCAATAGTATTAAATACCTTAGAGTATTTTTCATTGGGCATTGAGTTTATAGCAGGAGTTTGTTGAAGTTGTTGCAGAGTATCTTTAAAAGAAAGCATTAACCAAATATCTTGTGTATCGGCGACTAGGGCATGACTTTCACATTCAAAACAATCAAGAAAATCGGTACATATTATTTCATCATTTGTAGGCGTTACCTCTAAACGTTGAAGGGTTCTATTTATTATTTGGGCAGCTCCCTGCGTATTATCAGTACACCTGACTCCTGTTGGTGTTCTTGATTCATGACTTCTATCTTTTCCAAATCTTAAGTTTTTATATTCGTAGTCATCCAGTACGTCACTAAATTTGAACTTAGCCTCGCTTACTGATTTTTTCAAATCACCACCTTGAGAAATTTCAAATTTTGCATTGAGTGATGCAGCTAAACTATTTTCATGGTCGCTTTCTAATCCATTTGAGTAATTTTTGCTAATAACTTGAATCGAATTATTAGCAGCGATTGCAACTAAGTAAATAGACTCAGTTACACGAAGTAATGTGTCTAGTTTTGTTTTTCTAAAGCGACCAGCTGTTATAGTTGGAAGACCTATATATCCTAATAACTTGTTTATTTTGGCCTGTGGTGAGGTCTTCGCTGTTTCGAATGTCGTTATATTTCCATTTTGAGTAAAGTATGGAAATAGCGGGGCATTATCATCCCTATTAACCATCTCAAAAACGATTATTTTCCAACTTTCTATGAACTCTTTGGCATGTTTACTAAACCCAAGTGAATTATCTATTTCTAAGTAATTAGCTCTATCTTTCTGAGCTTCAATAATGTATTTGCCACCCTGTACTTCTTTAAAAATCAGTTCTTTAATTTTTACCCTTGATAAAGGGGTTAAGTTCATACCGGTAAACAGAAAACAAATCATCATTGAAGTTTGAATAAAAGAGTTGTTGTCCGTAGATTTTATTACTGTTGTTTTAAATGCTGTTTTATAACTACTTTTTTTTACTTTACTCCACCCTTGCTGAATAGCCTCTGTATTAAACAGTACTTCGTCAAATAAAGGGTGCTCATCAGGCTTTGTACCATCAAGAAAGTGTTGTTTAAATACTCTATAAGCTTTAAATAAGAGCTTTGTTATTGGTTTAAGCTCGCTTTCAAGGTCAAGTGCCTTTTGTGGGTTAATATCTAGGGTGCTACCTCTTATTTTTTTAAGTTTTATTGCTTCATTATTTCTACCTTTTTTTCTTAGGACCCAAGATAAAAAAGCTTTGTGAGTATTCCATAAATTTTTGCTTGCTCCTTTGCTTGTTTTCCTTGACCAGTAATCCATATAATGAGTCATTAATTTGCTATGAAAATAGTCACCATTGATCGCAAGGAGTTCATTCTTATCCATCCAGCGTAAGTAATCAACCAGGTTATAAAACCTTTGTGAGGTAGATTGATTTACTTTAAGTTTCATTAATTCGTA
>Ga0105356_10003372_pt1 | contig 15728 bp, 12 predicted proteins | sample GOMGulsemesocosm_3_FD_83502 | JGI IMG/M metagenome (GOLD analysis project Ga0105356, IMG submission 83502) | Methane-oxidizing microbial communities from mesocosms in the Gulf of Mexico - GOM9D Gulf of Mexico | ecosystem: Environmental > Aquatic > Marine > Cold seeps | place: Gulf of Mexico...
TATAAATAATATTAATTAAACATACAAAATAAAAAACATATTAAATCATACGGTTAACAAACACATGACTATGAAAGAAAACTTAAGCAACCAAGCTACAATTCTCTGGCACGATTATGAAACACAGTATATTTCAAAGGGCTAGAAAGCGGTTTTGAAATCAAAGTGCAAGTTGAGGTGCAACCATTTAAATTTGCTTAAATATTACAAACTCTAAATGCTACAAAATGATATTAAATGAGGTTTAACTTTAGGTAAAGAGTTGATTTAAAGCGATGGGGTTTTGTCTACGGATAATGTTTGAAATTATCTATAGCACTTAATAAATTTCCAGCAAAAAATATGAATTCATTAACGACGTCATGGTACGCATTATAGACAATGACCTTCCCAAAAATACAAAGGTCAAATTTTCGATCATAATGCGGCCCTCGTTGCATCTAATTTTTATGCCTCCAAGCGAAGCTATCACATAAAAATCAGTCTTTCTTTTTCAAATTCTTTAAAGTATTCATCAGGAACTAAGGCACATTTATTTAGCTCTTTTCTATAAATGATATCTAGATTATTTTGACTTCCTTCACCCTGGTCACCGTACTTAAACCACAATTCAGGATAATAAAGCATTATTATTTTTAGCATGAATGCATAAGGGGTTAGTTTCTTTCCTACTGGCCATCTATTATTTGGGTTAAAACCTATATGAAAATGAGCCGCAGGGTGATAATTATCACAATGTTGGTTTACTGCTAAATCATATCGAATTAAAGGTATGTCCGAGATAAAGTCACCCTCAGATAAAATTTGTTCGTATTCATATTCTGTTAAGCCGTTGTCATGGAGGAGCTCTAAAGCTTCTTTTTTCTGATTCTGATATTCAATAAATTGAAAAGGGTTAGGATAAAATGCAAGTCGAATATTCTCACCTTCTTTATTCTCAGTAAATTGAAAGTATGAGAGGTCCTTTAACATTAAATTAAAATCTTGGTTTACTGTGCCAGCTTCGTAAACCTCTCTATAAAAAATTGCTTTTCTTGATTTATATTTAAAATCGGAAGACGCTTGAAGAGAGTTTGTTGTTCCTGCTTGAAATAAATAATCAATTTCGGCAATACAATTTATACAATCCATTATGCTATTGTTGAAGTTATCACTCATAAAAAATCCTATTTAGAGCTTTAGTTCTAATTGAATATCTTCTTTCGAATATCCTTTCTCAATTAATTCTTCAACCATTTCGTTGAGCTTAATCAATTCTTGAGATTTTGATGATAAGTCTCTTTGAATTGTTTCTATCTCTTGAGTGTCTGGTACTTCGAAACTAAGAAATGGAGACTCTTTAATGCTTCTATCTATTTCATTAAAAAATGACTTTGCCTGCACACCTATTCCTGTAACTCTTAACCAAGCTTTAGTACGTGTAAATGCCGTGAAAATTTTATTCCTTCCACTACGTAGATGACGTTCTTTGTAAAGACCATCGATACCTATCGCAAAAACCATCGCAGCTTCATTTCCTTTCGCACGGTGGACTGTTGATAATGTAATCATTTCTTCTAGCATAAACGGTGGAGCTGTAGATGAAGAAGTAAGTAAATTATTTGATCTAATTCCATTCCGTACAAGAAGGAGTGATAACTTTGAGAAATACGATTTTGCATTTCGATCATCTAAGCAAATAACAAGAATATCGTGTGGCTTTATACCTTCATTTTTGGCTTCAATAATACGCGAGATAATCCAATTACACTCATCATCCATATCTGCTGCTTGATAATATTGAATAATGTCTTCAACACTTTGATGTTCATATATAGAAAGGGGGCTACACTCTCTTCTTCGGCCTATTCTGACATTGTTTCCGGCTAATAACTCTTTATCACCTTCTATATAATATCCAACATCTTCCCAGTGTTCTTTATTCTCAAGCATTTGAACTGGTCTTTCTGCGTAAATGGCAAAGCCAAGAGCATGAGCTGTAACAAGTACTTCTAAGGGATTTCTGTAGCATTTATGAAGTACTAAATCATTGCTCTGACCAAATGAAAGGGCCGTTGAAAAAGCGTTTAAATCAATTCTGGGGTTGTCATCTGCATGTGAGCCAAATAACTCCTCTGGTGTTCTTTGATAAACATTAAATATCGATTGCAGTTCGTCATATCCCCAGACTATATTTTTGTCAGGCCCCATAGGTCCTTTCGCCAGTTTATAACAAAGTTGAAAGAATTCATTCGGTAGGTCTTGAGCCTCATCTATCAAAATATAATCGTATTTTTGTTCGATGTTTTTTAAACTAGCATCTTTACAAACCACACTGAACGGGTCACTGTAGTTTTGACGTTTAGCTTCTGGAAAAGATATACCCGAAATTGAGTTGTCTGTACAAGCATTGTAATACACACCATCTATATACTTCCCTCCCCAAGCGTGAAGAATCTCAATCAATTCCCAATTAGGCTCATCACCAGCAAAATGCCTATAAAAACGTGCAATTGATTCCCGAATCAATCCATACAAGCTTTTTGTATAGAAAGTGAATAAAATTTTCTTTGTTGGGTGTTGCAAGTGTATGTGGGCAGCTTTCATTGCTAAGACTACCGTTTTACCTGAGCCAGCTAAGCCACGAATTCTCTGGGGACCATTAATTAAGCTTATAGCTATTTTTCTTTGCTCAACATCGAAATTTGCAACTTCTTTTTCTAAAGCAATGAGCACATTCAATTTTGTACTTGGATCTTCTGATACTTTGATTCTTTTGGAAGCCCTAGAAAGTGCTTTTGAACCTTCTATTATTGAGCGAACTTCATCAAAGATAATATCTGGAATATCAGGATCATTTTTTTGCTTATCAAAAAATAACTTTATACCTCTCAGTGAGCATACAATTTCATTCTCTAGGTTATCTTTTACATCATCAGCTAAATCTTCTATATAAAGAGCACTATCTAAATTAATAGCTAACTTTTTTTTGTTAATGCGAATTATTTTACTCTTTTTTAATGCTGATTCGATAAAGCTATACAATTGATCTAAATTGTCATCATCATCTGTAACTTCATCAATTGATGCTGTATTTAGAATGATGAGGCCATGTGATTTAGATAGAATACAGAACTTAGACTTAACCGAACTATCCTCATAATCTTTAAATACAGGGAAGCCGTAATATATTATTGAGTTTTGTAAATTAAGCTCTTCTAGATTATCTTCCAAATAAGTAAAAATTTGGCTTTCAATTCCATTTGGTGCCAATTCAGTTGCAATTATTTTTTCCAAAGTATTACTCACTTATTAAGGTTTTCTGAAGATCTAATTTTGTAAATCAACTATATTACATTACATAAAAAGATATTGATATATAAACATAATTTCAATAAAAGCTCTGCTTGACAAGGAAATATTCACAACCTATTTCATAGTGCTTTTAACTCGATTAATAATTTTTCATAGGTTGATGGTGAAGTTATGTAGGAAAGTAGAATGTTATTTTTCAATAAGCACTTGTATAATTATCAGCAGATAAATTTAACATATGTGTATCCTTTCAAGTAAGTCGAATCACAAGTTATTCAAACAGGTGTATAACTGTAACTATCGTTCCTCGCAATTCAGCCGACAGTTAGACGGTGTTAGTAAAGTGTCGCTCTACTTTACATACCATAGCGGTCATAAAATTGAATAACCTATTTATCTTCAATATGAGAGTATTGCCCATTAGATATAATGGTTAGTTTCATCTGGCTTATGCCAAATTTACACCTTAAGCTAATTAAAGTAACTAATTGACAACACGTTAGATTTATATTGTTACCTTAGGTATACCTCTGTTATTTTTGAGCGAAAATGTCCTAGTTCTTGAGAAACGATTTCAAGTGATTGCTGGCGTGAATACCCCAATGACATTAATTCATCCATTCTATTTTGAGCGTAAGTATGCCTTAAACCATGTCCCCCATTAGAGTGACCGAGTATTTTTTTCGAAGCATGACTAAAACTATTTGACCATCTAGCGCCAGCGTTTATATCGTAATGTTGTTGGTATTTAACGCCTCGGTCAATAATATCGATAGGTGTGTGAAAGCGTTTAGCTTCAAATTGCTTTGATAACAGTTGAGACATCATAATTTCTCGTACTAACCCCCCTTTACCAACTACTGTATATTTGTTCCCTTCTCTACCATCAAATTTTGCTGTTGAAGATGGTCTAATATCAGCTTTGCGCTCATTAGATGGCAATAGGGTATAAAGTTCATGTGATCTAATACCGCTATCTAAAACAATTTCAGTAGATAAAGAGTTTTTTTCATATTGAGAATTGCAAATCATTTTAACTTGCAAAGAGGTATAGGAACGCCCTACTAAAGAGCTAATTTTTTCAGATTTAATAACTTTTAGCTTATCATTTATCTCTAAATTATTAGTAATCACTAACATCATTTTTTGCATTGCTTGGCGCTCCATATTTAGTTGAGATTGCCCAACCTGAGTAGCTCTGTTTTGGAGGTAACTTTCAGCCGTAATCTTATCTAACGATCTCAAGCTGCCTAGTTTATTTTCTGATAAATATTCAGCTACTCTAGTAAGAGCATTTTGATAGTTACGAACTGTACCTACGCTTTTAATTTCAGTTCCTTGGAGCAGCTTTATTATTGAACTGGCTTGTTTTTTTGGTGATGCAAATTTAGCCATGTTTTACTATCCACCGATGAACAGTTGTCCACACCACATTGATATTTTTCATTTGTAGCCAACGCTGTAATTCAGATTTAGACGCTCCTGCTTTGTTTAATTCAATTAAAACATCATGATATTTATCCAACTTTGATTTATAAAAACGCTTTTTACGGCTATCTTTAGTCTGTTTTTTTAAAGCCATTAACTCTTCTAATATAATAATATTCCCCATATCTAAAACTCCTTTTAAAAAAGTAAAAATAATAAATAAGAATTCAGTAAATAAATTTGTAAGAACAACTGACTCAATTGAGTTCAGCGACAATAAAGCCTATTCGCCCACTTTTATTCTTCTGCAGAAATGGTAGGACTGTTCGCACCAAAAATAGTGGAGTTAACCACTGAACATTAGAGACAACAAAATATTAATCAAACGGAATGAAGGCGTGACAAGGCACGTTTAAATTAACTTTTTTGAATAACTAATGTGTAGCAACATACAGTTGCAATGGATTAATAGCGGCAGCAGTACCGCCGCCATTAGCAGATTGATAAACAGTTATGTTTATCTTTAGGTAGAGAGCAAACTCTCTTTAGGTTGCAAATGTTAAATTTGCATGATTGCCAATAAATTGGCTGCCCTTATATAAAATAGAGGGCTAGTTACCCTTTCGGGTTCAACGCATCCAAGACGAATGCTCGCTCGCCAAGACGGCTCACGGAGAGTCAATAAACGAATGATTAAACAGGCAAGGCGCCCTAAACCAATTATTTATTTAAACTACAAATAGATAATACAACAAAAAAAACAATTCACGCAATCTGTTTCTATTTTTCTGCGTGTTAGATTTAAAAAGCAAAGCCCACGCTGTGTATAGGCGAGTTTACGAACCTTACACAGCGTGGGTTTCTATTAACATCACAGCCAAAATTATAACCCCAATCAAAAGACCATAAAATGGAAAGACCGTTTTGGAGATAAATACACTCACAATATTTGGAGTTTCTGCTCGGGCAATACTTGTGTCTAATGTAAATTTTTCACTAGTCACATCTTCATTTGCGACCATTTTATACAAGGTGCGGTATAGTTTTTCTTGATGAAGAAAAAATGCATCTAAAACCCAAAACATAAAAGCTGGAAAATATGCAAGTAAAATAAAGCTAGAATTACTGTCTTTTGATGATAGTGCAAATATCGCGGCTATCAAAGTAACACACCATCCTTTCAGTAAAAAAGAATTTTGCCCCATTCGATTTACAACACCTTGTATAAAACTTAAGTGTGCAATTTTTTTTTCTAAGTCACGTTCCATTTTATTCTCCTTATAATTAAAAAATGAACTATTTAACAACCGTCATCAAGCGTTCTAAAATTAAGTCAGCAACCTGATCTTCAGAGTGAGTTTTGGCATCAATAAAACCATCATTAGAGTAAATACCACTGACTTCTGCATTATCAAAACGAATAAACATTATGTTGTTTTTATCGGGCCGATTCATTATGAGATCTTTTACGGCTCTCCACTCGACATTACAACACCATTCTTTTTTAGTATATTCTTCACACAAAAACACAACCAATAATTCTGAATTGTCATGGTATATCGACTGAAGAAGAGTATCTAAATTAAGCCTTGCTAACTGCGCTTTATAATCCATATCATAGAAAATCGTGTTGTCATTTAAAGCCTCTTTTAATTTATCAGCTACCTTCTTTACGTATGTTCTTTTCTCTCCAGGAAAAGATAGTGCCACTCTAAATTTAATTTCTTCGATCTTTTGGATACGTTCAAATTTTTCTATCTTTTCACGATCATAGCTAGTTCGCCAAAAGCCAAAAGAGTTAAAGAGTGAAAAGGGAGATGCTTTTATTACCAATGACGAGCATTCTTTAGCTGAATTGCAAAGATCTCTGCGCCCGTAATCATTTGACTTTTCATCGATTATTTTAGCTAATTCCATCCAATTTTTATTGTAAATGATTCGACCTAATTTCGTTGCCTCTAGAGCCGAAAACTTACATTTAATTAGAATATTGAAAATTTCTTTATCTTCGAAAGTCAGGTTTTCAAACAGGTCTAATTTTGTTAAAAGACTTATATCGGCATTATCGAAAATACGCACTATAACTGGCTTTAGAGACCAATTATCTTTTATCTCAGGCTCGATATCACTCAAGCTCAAAATACCATTATCTAATTGTTTTACACAACCCATTGTCGTTGCATCTAAAAAGCCCTTACGCACATTAATATCCAACAAATGCCAAATTTGATTGCGTGGTTGAAATTCGGTGAGGTCATTTACTGATGAATCACTGAGCGCTATCAAAAGATCATTTTCAATATCACAACCATTGATAACCATTTCTAATAGTTCAAACAGAACTGTATATGGTCGCTTAATACCTACCCAAGGTTCAAAGCCAAGTTTTATGGCTTCTAACCATATTCGACGCCAAGAAAGATTTTCTATATCTAAATTTTTAATTAATGAATTATCTTTAGATATTTTCTCTGCCGATATTGCGATCAACCTTTTATCGCCTATTTCGACTGCAACAGAAATAAATTTCAGGCTATCTAATTCCTTCGCCATACGTTGTAATGCAGACATCGACTCTTCATCTTTATCTAGAGCTAATTGAGTTTTTATACAAGTATCGACATCATACAACTGGAGAATAACAGTGCCGTGTAAGACAAGCCACTGCCTCCTCTGGCAAAAGTCCCGCATCAATTCAGCCAATGTATCTGTAAGTTGTAACCAGTGGGAAATAAAGCTTTCTTCAGTAACTTTGCTTTTGGGTATTACATTTTCTAATTTGGTTAATAAACTATTATCTTTCGTAAGCCAACTTAAAATAATTTTCGCATGTGTTGAACACCATTGATTTAATGTTGTGTTAACTATTTTTATAACCGTATTGTTCCACCAATTATCACTATCACTTGAAAATGCTTCTACGATAATATCTACAATATACATAGCACCATCAACAGTATTCAATTTCAGTTTTAGCCATTGCTCCATAGTGTCGACTATAGTTTTTTGTGAACTATTAAAAGCATTCCAATTTATATTTTTTAATGCCAAAATTTGATTTTTTTCAGCGTTAGCCATTTTTTTGATGACTAGGACAACTATTTCATCTTTTTCGTTATGAGCGCAATTTTTATCTAGGTGATACTGTGTTATTAAATGGCAAAAACTGATAAGACTATTAAAGTTGGTTGATGCGGACAATTTATTGAAAATCTCAGCAGATCTAGCTAGGTAATAATAATCATCAATATCATTAACTTTTATATTAAAAGTATCAATTAACTTAACAAGAAGTGCTGAATTTTGAACATCCCCTGCAATATAGTGAGAAGGGATAGAGTTTAGTTCTTCGCTCTCTTTCTTATAAATAGTACGAATAGTATTACTACGCCATTTATGATCATCACCTTCATGAAAATAAAGCAGGTTTAATCTATTGGAGTCTATTTTTGAAAGATTAAATACTACTCCTAGGTTTAGCTGTACTTTTATCGCAGGATCTAGTCTGCACCAAAAGCCAGATAATGCCGAAAGATAGTCCTTTTTTCCTTCCCATAATATTGTGTTGCAATACTCTTTATGGTTGATAAAACCGTTAATCAGCGCAGCTTTTCGGCTAGGTGACTTGACCATATCATGACTAATTTTTTCCGATAATATTTCAATCGGAGTCAATTTAGCCTCTTTATTTAACTCCGTTAAAAAATGAGAAATTAATGATTCGAGATGATTTATTTCATCTAAATCATCTATGTTCACAACTAATGCATGTGAAAATACCCGACCTTGTCTTACCAATGCGTCATTATCAGGGAAAGACTTAATAAAAAGATAATAATCATCAAACGCAAACCCTCTAATGATGGGCTCCGACAAGTAGCCACATGGTGGGCGATCTAATACATCAGTAACATTACAAATGCGCTTGGCTATAGTTATATCATCAAAACTAGTTGCTAATAGAGAATACGCGCCAGATTTGTCGCCGTAGATAGCTTGATTAACAATCATTATAAATAAAGCGCCTTTTCTATAAGCTTGGTAAGATCTTTGTCTATAACACCTTCAGGAGTGACCATATAACCAAAACTTTCAGGGCATTCATCGCGATACTTGTCCTTAGCATCTTGTGATCTTAATGGAAATTCTTGCGCCGCAACTCCGTATACGCCATAGCTGCGATGATCCCATACCGTGTCAATAAAATTATTGAATAGAGGCAGTTTCTTGGCTAATACTTCACTAGGAGCTAATTCTGTGTTCAGTTCATCCCAACACGTAATTACAACGGTAAGCTTAGGTAGAGAAATATTTTGTTTTACTCCTACTTTCTTAACGTGAAGCAAAAACTGTAAAAGTTCTATCAGTTTACTCTGCTCTGAAAGACCTATGGAAATTTTCGTCTCCGCTGCATCTATTTCTATCTCTTCATAATTCGATACACTTAAATCGAATTCATGTGCAATTTTTCCTGCTCGAATAAACAACAACCAATGATTACTATTTTTTGTAATACGGGCCCAATTTTTATCGACTTCCATTAAGTCGATATGAGCTGAAATTTGTTCACCGCCATAATCAGGGCAACGGATATCAATCTGCCTACCATTAATAAACACAGGGATATGTAGTTCGACATTTTTATCGGCGTTCGTTGGCAATGGCTCTTCACCTGAAGTCAATCTTTTTTGAGCATCACTAATTGCTGTTATGTTTTCCGGCATTTTATCTAAAGTGATACTGCTTTTTTTTCTCATGACTCTAGTCAAAAACTGAGCAAGATAGGTTGTTTTACCCGAATCAGGCTGGCCGATGATTAAAGTTGAATTATTGACAGGCATTACTCCTCCCATAATTTAAAAATAAATCTGACGATACAGGTACATTAGGGTGTAATTCGACTAAAGATGTACGACATAATTCTTTTAATAAATGTTCAATAACCTGTAAGTTATTTATATGACATAGCTCATCTAAATCAGCTTTAGGGAAATTACTAATTTTGACATGCTTTGCTTTTTTAAAAGTCACCAATAGGTCTTCCTCTAAAGATTCTTTGATATTAGTACGAATCTCTCCAATTCTATCGGACTTAGACCAAACTATAACTACAGGGCGATCATTAAGGTTTGAGGCTATCTGCTCAGCCATTAGTAGAATTTCAGCTTTGGCTTGGCCTCTTTTCTCTATTAGAGCTTCAGAATCAACAAAGAAAATGAAAGCATTTGAATTTTTGTAAATCCATCTGGCATTTTCGGAATTAATATCATGAACATCTTCAGACCATAGGTTAAAAACCTCCCCCGAAGAATCAGCAAAAAGAACATCCCTAAATGCGGCATCATTTTTCAAAGCTAAATGGTACAGACTATAAAAGTCAGAATTTGAAGGTGTTGGTGGTGGAAAATCAACTTTCCCATTAGATTTAATTTTTAAATATTGTGCCAACGATTCCCATGCTGCAAGTGTATAGCTTCCAGAAAAATTCCATTGCTTAATTTTTTTTCCATTAAAAAGTAGCGTGTACAACATACCTAAATATGATGTTTTGCCTGCATCTGCGTTGCCGACCATACCAATGATTAATGGCGAAGATCTTTGTCCGACTATTTCAATATCTTCAGGTAAAAACGCTTCCCCTGTCCAAGGTAAGGGTATTAATACTTTGGTAAATTCAGAAACTTTCTCTACAGTGAAATTATTACCCTGCCAATTCTTGCATTGGGGGTGATTAACATTCAGTTGTTCAATACACATTCCCCGCGGCGCAAGGCATTCAGGATTGCTACATTTGCCCCTCATTTTACAGCCTTCGCAGTAGCTAACTTAAGCGCTTGTAAATCATGAAATAACCAAACGGTTAGCTTGCTTAATGTAATTTGAGCATCATTATCAATATTGGTTGATTCAACGTATTCATCAGGAGTAGTGCTGCCGTTGATAATTTTAGCAATACAACTTCCCAGAGACGTTCGACTACAATCACTAATAAATGGTAATGGTAATGGTAATAAGTCATCATCTAGTGCTTCTAATAGCTCACCTAGTTTATTAAATGATATTTCCGTATCTACTTCATCACCAAGCACATCCCGTAATGCTTCTTGTAGAATGTAATCTACACTTTTAGGGTAAATAGGGTATATGCTCTCAGCTAAATCAATAGCCATAGTTAATGCTGCTTGCACTGAACTTAATTGGCGGTAGCTTTTATCAAGCGCTTGCGAATAAAGAGCTTGTTTCCACCAAATGAGGTCACTACGCTTATTTAATGACTGAGAGCCTTCTAGAATAGTTGACGATAAATTTTCTAAATATGGCTGTAATTCAGCTAAATATTCATCAAGTGTCCTTTGAATATTTACAGAAACTCCGTTTAAACTTTGACCTTGGGAAGATAATGCTCTGTTAATTTCTTCAGCTAAACCTTTACCTGTCCTTTCTGAAAAGAACTTAGGCCAATTAAAATTATTCTGTCCTTGAGTATTTGGGTTTTCACCACCCCCAGCATGGTTTGACCATCCGGAATGAACAGCTCCAGCTTTAAAGTGTGTTATTAATTTATCTTGAGCTATTTGAACTGTTTTAACTGGTGGTAAATTTACTGCTCCTACTGTAAATGCATCTACTTCAATACGTTCAAGAATACCCCAATGAATTCTAGCTGTACTTTCGACAATATCCCCAATCTCCCTTAAGAAATTAGTTAGTACGATTTCCTGACCTGTCAGTTTGTAATAGCTCAGCACGTTACAGCCTGTATACCAAATGATTCCGGCTAAGTTAATGTCTTTGCTTATTGAGGATAATGCTTGCAAAATTACAGCTTGAATATAAGGAATAGGCTTATCGTTGGTCTTAAGAACGCTATTTCTAAATGTCGGCCATTTTTTAATAATAATGGCTTCAACTTCAAGTATTACAGAATTTTCTTCCGACACTGTAGGATCTAACGCAACAAGCGTATAATCAATAACTTTCTTTTTGTTTTTAGTTAGTTGCTTCTGAACATCGATCGCGGCTTTATTTAAATTACCAATATGTGAAGGGTCATCTGTTTTAATAAAGTGATTATCAAGAAAGCTTTGTAAAATTGAAGTTGTCATATATTAGTCCATTATTATTAACATCAACAAACAAGGGCAAGATCAAACGTTGCTATGGAGCTAAGCTAATTAAGGTATTTTAATTATTATGCCGAATTGATGTTTTTATATATTACATCATGGAGATTTTCCCCCCATATTTCAACAACTTTGAGTATAAAAATCCTAAAAATCATATTTTGCTGAAACCAATCGTTAGTTGTAGTTGCTCGTTTGTTAACTTTCGTAGAACTATTGATAATATTCCAAGTATAATCATCCTAAGTAACTTTATATTTAGGTATTATTTCCCAAAGTAGTGGTTTCAATTTATGCAGCTTTTCGTCAATGACTAAACCAGATATTACATTTCCTTTTTCTTCCCCATAAGAGTTCAACGTTTCGTCGAATTCTTTAAATATTTTTATTTTTCTATCATCTTTAGATATATTTAGACCACCACATATTTCTATAAACTCACACCAATCACCATTCAAAACAGATTTCCAGATGGGATTTTCATCAACTTTAGAATTTTGAGCAATACGCCGTGCTTCGCGCCAGAGATTAACCGATGGGCCACCAAATTGATCAAATTGTCTGATTCCCCACACACATCCCCATGCATTGATTCTTTCTGAATTTTCAAAATTTTTTTTACTTTTATTTTTTGGAGATAAATCAATCCCTTTTAAAATGTAACTTCCCTTGAAATTACTTTTTCTCCTTTGACTTAAATCTTTAACTATTACTCTATGTTCACTCGCACCTTTTTCATATGGAGAGTCCTTTAGAAAATATTTATGAATGATATTTGAAGCTAATTCTCGATGATTAGAATTGGTGAAAAGAACAAAATGCCAGTGTGGCGTACCATCATGATGTGGCTCAACGATTCTAAAGCCACTAGCTTGAATGTTATCTCGATGAAATTTAGATATTATGCAATCCCATAAATTAGTAAAATATTGATGGACAGTTCTAACTGATGATTCATCCCACGTTATATTTGATGTGCCATTTTTATGAACACAATGAAATCGAGAAGGAGCAGTAACGGTTACTAAGTCTGTCTTATACCCGTACTTATCCGCATATTGTTCAAAACCTGCAATCCTAGCTTTTAATTCAGCAACCCGATTGTTGGGATTTGATAGGCTAGAGTCTGATATTTTTGATAACTCTATTTCTTCAGAAGAGTCTTTAAGCGCTATTAATGATTTTAAAAATATTTCATTTCTCTTTTTATTCTCTCTACGTAATGTTAAGAATCGATCTGATACATAAACTTGAAAACCGTTCCAGATGACATTGATATATCTCATCACGTTTTCAATTGAGCGATTATAGATTGGTTTTATTTTACTCCACCACCACTTGTTATTGCTATATCGATTCAATTTTCCTCTCATCGACTTCCCATCACATGTAGTAATACCAAGCGATAGAGCTATAGACTCAATTTCATTGATAATTAGTTGACTAGCAACTCCCTTTTTATCCCTAATTTTAATTATCTTCTTACAGTGGTCGGTTAACTCATTAATCGTCAAATATAAACCTTCTGATTTAATAGACATATTGATAGGCATTTGTTCGCAATAATTAGCAAGTCCCTCTAAAAATCCCTTAGCCTTTAGTAATCCATTTTCTTCAGACTTAACTAAGTAATTGAACTTGTTTTTTGTAAAAATTCTACATTCATAAGGTATTTTCACTAAATGCTTAAGAACGAAACTAGTATCTTGCATCGTTTTAACTTTAAACTGCTTTGAAAGCTGATGCGGTTTAATCTTTCGACAATTCCCAAGAATTTTATTAATTATTTTGCTTAGGTTATTGGTTGGTTTTGTCATAAAATACGCCTATTACTTATATAAGTTTTGCTGTAAAAGAATTAAAATGGATCAACAATCAATAAAAGTACTACTTACTTTCAAGTTGCTTTTTACTAAGCCATTTTTTAAGTTCTACAGGACAAAATAATCTTTTTCTTCCGGCTCGGTAATTCGGAGGGAAATCACCACCTTTGGAAATAATATTTCTAGCTGTTCCAACAGAAATGCAAAGAATATGTGAAACCTGAACGAGTGTTAATTGTTGCGGGATGACAGCATCTAGATAAGGTGTTTCTTTTTCATTGGGGAAGTGTTCGGCTTTAGGAGTATTGTTTTGTAAAAACTCAAGCTGACCTTTATTCAATTTTTTAAGTAAAAGTGACATAAAATTATCTCGTTAATTAATGTTATGTCACTATTCTGAAGCTTTTTTTTACATCTGATCATCCGATTTTGACGAATTTAGACTAAAAACCGATGGGATGAACATATTTCTTCAATTTTATTAAATTAATGATTAAAAATAGACTGATATAATGAGGACTTCATCCTTCAAATAACATTGAGCTCCATAATTCATAAGCCTTCCTTTGCTCGCTGATCCAGTCACTTTTTTGATAATGACTCATAACTCCAATCAATTTATGCCCTAGCATTTTTTCTAATACATGCATTGCCACACCGACATCAGCAAGATTAGTAACAAGTGTTCTACGCGAATCATGCGCCCGAAAAACACCTGATATTTTTTGCTTTTCAGTTAGCCTCTTGGCGCAACGCTTAAGTTGGCGATCAACAGCTTGGGCTGAGATTGAAATACCTCGACTTAATTTGTCTGCCGAAAAGACAAAACCTGATTTACCGTATAATTTCCCCATCAATTCGATTTTATCTCGAACGACTCTCGGCACAGGTCGTCTTATTAATTCATTTGTTTTTGATAACTTTGCAGGAACCGTCCATATCATTTCATCATTTTCACCAAATAAATGCTCCCATCGCATTGTATTTAATTCTCCGATTCGACAAGCCATAATAAAAGTGCACGTAATTGCGGCACGCATATTGGCTTGAGCTCCACTTTTTTCGGAGTCTATCAGAACTGATTTAACTTCATTAATTGTGAGTACTCGATCACCTTTCTTAGATGGTAAAGCTCCGATATCAGCTAATTTGAACTTTAGCACTGATACGCCTTCCTGTATTAGTTGCCTGCGAATACACCATCTCAAAGCTGCTTTCACTGTCCTTAACAGAGATCCAGCTAATACAGGTGATTTTATTGAAACTTCATCAAAAAATGCTAACCATTCATAACCTTTTATATTTTCTACATCGCAATATTTAAATTTTCCGTCAAAATGTTTAAGCGTAGAACGATAATTTTCAATTGTTTTATCCCTCAGTTGTTTTTCAACGCGTTTTTCCATCCATGCATTCAAACAATCATCTAATGTATATTGATTTTCTTGCCTTGCAGAATGTCGAGGGTCAATCCCTTTACTTAAGTTGATATTCAATTTTCCGATTTCTTCACGAGCATCAGCCAAGCTCATGCTTGGATAAGCACCAATGCAAAATCGTTGTTGCTTACCACTAAATTGAAACCGTAAATAAAAACTAACTTTACCCTTCTTACTTATCCTTATAGATAAGTTATCTCTATCAGCTTTCTCTAAAACTGTTGTTCTTTCTTTTCCATAAAAAGACTTTAATTGTGATGCCGTTACTGTCATAAATAATACCTGTGTTAAACTGCTTATATTGTTGGCGAATTTGCACCTCAAAATTAGGAGTGCAATCAGCCAAAAGGTTAAAGTGCAACTTGAAGTGCACTTTTGAGCTATCAGACAAAGTAATTTTATTAAACATAAAGTCACTAACTGTATTGATATGATTATTATATTTAAATAAAAACAACAAGTTAACCTAACAAATGGTCACACAACATCACACATGTACACAACCGACAATTCTCTGGCACGATTATGAAACCTTTGGTATTTCACCAAAGTTTGATAAACCGTCACAATTTGCCGGCATTCGTACCGATTTAGACTTAAACATCATCGGCAAGCCTGAA
>Ga0105356_10003374_pt1 | contig 15727 bp, 19 predicted proteins | sample GOMGulsemesocosm_3_FD_83502 | JGI IMG/M metagenome (GOLD analysis project Ga0105356, IMG submission 83502) | Methane-oxidizing microbial communities from mesocosms in the Gulf of Mexico - GOM9D Gulf of Mexico | ecosystem: Environmental > Aquatic > Marine > Cold seeps | place: Gulf of Mexico...
CCAATGTGTGGTTCAATGCGTTTTACAATTTCACCGTCCATCTGTAGTAACAGACGTAATACCCCATGGGTACTGGGATGCTGCGGCCCAAGATTCATTAATACTTCGCGGCTTAGCCCATCTTCATTGTTACTTTCGTGGATGATATTGACATCAGTCATAGGATATCTCCGACGGGATCCTGATTTGTTGTCGGTCTCTCTTCGCCAAATGGATTATATTTATCTTTGTAACCGCGCAGTGGAAAATCGCGGCGCATGGGCCAGCCCTCAAAGTCTTGCCACATATAGATCCGGCGTAAATCTGGGTGGCCTTCAAAAACAATACCGAACATGTCATAGGCTTCCCGTTCATGCCAGTTAGCTGTGGTCCAGAGGTGGGTGATGGTCGGTGCTTTAGGCGGATCATCGAGTGGACATTTGATGCGTATTCGCCAGCCTAGTGAAATGGAGTAAAGGTGATAAACCAGTTGATAACGCGGCATATTCGGAAAAAAATCAATACCGCCAATATCCGCCATAAAGTTAAATTTAAAGGCGTCGTTATCGCGCAGGAATAAACACAGTTCAACGAGGTCTTTGGGAATGACGACGACACAGGGCATATCGGTGACGTTTGGATCAACACTAACTCGGCCGCTAAAATTATCTATGATTTTTTCAAGTGGAAACTGATTCCGCATGATCATACATTCTCTTTGGTAGCAGCAGACTGTGGGATTGTTTGTTTTTGACTGCCAGCGATCTTTTCTTGCAATAGCACCATGGCATGTAAGAGTGCATCGGGGCGAGGTGGGCAACCGGCTACATGCACATCAACTGGGACAAAAAGGTCTGAACCTTGCACCACAGAATAGGTATTGTAAACGCCGCCTGAGATGGCGCAGGTACCCATGGCAATTACATATCTTGGCTCTGGCATCTGATCATAAAGACGCCTGATAATCGGTGCCATTTTTTTGGTCACTGTCCCAGCGATAATCATGACGTCAGACTGGCGGGGAGAAGAGCGGAACACCACACCAAAGCGGTCAAGGTCATATCGGGCACAGCCGGCTGCGATCATTTCGATGGCACAGCAGGCGATGCCAAAGGTTTCCGGCCACAGGGATGATTTACGACTCCAGTTGATAATGCTATCGGAGGTGGTAAAAAGTACATTGTCTTTGTAGCGCTCTGTTAAACTTCCCATTCTAAGGCTCCTTTTATCCATGCGTAGATAAATCCAACCAACAGCATCATGATAAAAATAAACATCTCGATGTAACCAAACAGGCCGAGGTCTGCTAACACCATTGCCCAAGGGAACAGAAACATGGTTTCCACGTCAAATACCACAAATAGGATGGCGATTACAAAATACTGCACTTTAAATAATCCAGCTGACGCTTCCCCTACATGATCGATACCACATTCGTAGGGTCGGTTTTTTTCAGGGTAAGGATTATCTGTCCTGAGCAGACGGGAGACCGTCAGGATAAATGCTGCCAATGTAACGACAACCGCAACCATCAAAAATACCGGTAAAAAATCAATAGGCATTTGCTCCGCACTCCCATCGTTCAGCTCTTTTTAAGAGTAGTATTGTTTTGGGGTTTTATCCAAGACCAAGCGGCATTGAATTAGCGATAAAATCAAGGAACCAGGCAGGTAACAACCCAGTCATCAATGTACCGATTGTGGCAATCAATAGTACCGCTCGTATGGGCAGATTAAGCTGTATGTCTGTCTGTTGCGCTGGTGGCTGTACATATATCAACATGATGATGCGAATATAAAACCAGGCCGCAACGGCGCTTAATAGTACGGCGATCACAGCCAGTACTACATGGCCTTCATCAATAAGGGCTGCCAGTAAATAAAACTTGGCAAAAAAACCTCCAGTGGGTGGAATACCGGCCAGAGAAAACAGAAAAATCAGACTCATAATAGCCAGACCTGGATGATTTTTTGCCAGACCGGAAAAGTCCTCGATAGGCGCTCCTGCGGTTACATCTTTGTTCAATAGAATGATGATGGCAAATATACCCACAGTCATAAACGTATAAACCAGCAGATAAAATAGGATACTCGCCATGCCGTTTTCACCACCAGCCACCAGCCCCAGTAGTAGAAAACCAGCGTGGGCAATACTCGAATAAGCTAACATGCGTTTGATATTGTGTTGTACCAGTGCGACAAAGCTGCCTACTGTCATTGTTAGCACCGCGATACCCGTCATGTTTAAAATCCATATGGGTTGTAGTATCGAAAGATCTTGCATGAAAAGACGAATGATAACGGCAAACGCGGCGGTTTTAGGTACTACCGACATATAGGCGGTGATCGGTGAGGGTGCACCTTCGTAAACATCTGGCACCCACATGTGGAACGGAACCGCACCCACTTTAAATAACAGGCCAACCAGCATAAACAAAGTTGCTAGAACCAACATAGGATCGGATAAATCTAATGTTGACAGTGCAGCCGCCATGCCGTTGAGATTAGTTGTGCCAGTCAAACCATAAAACAACGACATCCCATAAAGAAGGATAGCGGAAGAGAACGCACCAAGAATGATATATTTTAACGACGCTTCATTTGATCTTACGTCCGTTTTAAGAAAGCCCGTTAACACATAAATAGATAAAGCTTGCAGCTCCAGACCGACATAGATAAGTAATAGATCGGTACTGGATACCATGATCATGCCACCCAGCAAGGCAAACAATAACAGGGCATAATATTCACCCTGAAACACACCTTCTTTACCCAGCCTGTTATTGTGAAAATAGCGACCAGACATCAGCACGGTTAAGGTAGTGCCAAGATAAAGTATCATTTTTAAATAGGTGGAAAAGCCATCGACCATGAACATGCCAGCATAAGCGGTTTGTGGATAGTCGGCTAGGCCATAACTCATGCCTGCAGCAAGCACTATCATGAACACCGAGACACCGGCCAGCAGTGGGTCCTGACGAGGATGTGGGACCAGCGATAACATCAACGCCACACAAGCACCGATGATGATGATTATTTCCGGTCCGCTCGCCAATACCGACTGGCTGATCGCGGCTGTATCTATGCGAGTGATGTCCGTGTTTACGAGGTCAGCTGTAGAGCCGATAGTTGTTAGCTCAATAGCTGTTGTTGTATTAGCAGGAGTTGTGCTCATAAGCTGACTCCTAATGTTTGTTCAAGCAGGTGTTTTAGGGTTGGCTGCAAAATACTGAGGAAGGGTTTAGGATAAAACCCGAGCCAGAACACAAAGATCAGCAGCGGCAGTGCGCAACAAAGTTCGCGTTTATTGAGATCCCACATTTTTGCCGCGCCAGGAATCTTGATCGGCCCCAATAGTATCTGACGATAAATGCCTAACAAGTAAGCTGCACCGAGCAAAGCCCCTAACACACCAGCTGTCGCGGCCCAGTTATTGACACCAAACGTCCCTGATAGCACCAGAATTTCGCCGATAAAGCCGTTCGTTCCGGGTACCGCCATAGAAGACAGTAAAAACAGTGCGAAAAATATGCCGTAGAAGGGAACCGCTTTGAGCAAGCCGCCATAAGCTGGAATATCCCGAGAATGGGTGCGTTCATAAACCAGACCAATAAACAGGAACAAGGCCCCCGTGCTAATGCCGTGGTTAAACATCTGGATCACAGCGCCAGTTGTGCCATTGATCGTGAACGTAAAAAGCCCTAACGTGATAAACCCCATGTGGCTGATACTGGAATAAGCGATTAACTTTTTTATGTCCTGCTGTGCTAAAGCGAGAAAGCCGCCATAGACGATCGCGACAGCTGATAAACCTTGCATTAGTGGGGCAAAATAATGGGAAGCATCGGGTAACATCGGCAGTGAAAAACGAATAAAACCGTATGCCCCCATTTTTAACAATACGCCAGCCAGAATAATACTGCCGGCGGTAGGGGCTTGTACGTGAGCATCTGGCAGCCAAGTATGTACTGGTACCATGGGCACCTTGACCGCAAATGCGATAAGAAAAGAGATAAACACCCAGCGCTGCAGGTCAGCGTCATATGACGCATCCATTAACGCTAAGATGTCGAAAGTACGTCCACCAGCGAAATACAGCACCAATATACCCACTAGGAAAATCAAACTGCCGGCGAGGGTATAAAGAAAGAATTTAAATGCGGCATAGATGCGATCCTCGCCACCCCAGATCCCTATTATCAGATACATAGGTACCAGCATTGCTTCCCAAAACACATAAAATAACAGTAGGTCTAACGCGCAGAAAACCCCTAGCATCAGGCTTTGAATAACCAGTAGGCAGATCATAAATTCTTTAAGGCGTTTAGCAATGGCGTTCCAAGACGCTAACACACAGATCCAGCCGAGCAGAGAGGTTAAGAACAGAAATAACACACTGATGCCGTCAATGCCTAGCTTATAAGTTATGCCCAAAGACGGTACCCAAGCTTTACTTTCCATGAATTGCATTTGGGCAGTGCTATTATCAAAAATGACCAGCAACCAGGTGGCAATCAGGAAGTCGATAAATAAGACGGTAAACGTAAACCAGCGCACTGTGTTATTACCTGATAGGAAGGGCACCAATAATGCGGCTATCGCGGGCAGGAATATCAATATGCTTAATATCGGTACATTTTCTATGAGTAAAGGGGTCATCAAGGAGCCTGTCATAACACCTCACTCATAATCAGCACATAAACGGCGATTACCAAAAACAGGCCAATTGCCATTGCAAGGGCGTAATGAGAAACAATGCCGGTTTGCAGACGGCGTAACAAGTTACCGCTTTTCATGGCCGTTTTAGCCACGCCGTTAACCGCACCGTCGACCACCTGAGTATCGACAGTCAGGCTGTGTTTTGATAATCGATGCAGGGTATTGAGGATCAAACCGTCACCCAGTGTGATGATTTTTTGTTCCCACTGAGCAACCGGTTTATTCGCTAGCCACATAAAAACGGTTGCCCCACGACGGTAAAACCAGTCGGTATCAATACTGATGGTATTCTTGGGATTAAGGTATTTAAGTAATAGTACAAAAGCAAGTAGGGTGAACATCAATATACCGAGACTTTCGGTGATATGCGCCCCTGTATAGGGTTCAAATTCAACAGCATAAGGCAGCATGTTATAAAGCAAACCGGGAAAGACCCCAATGCCAATACAGAAGAATGCGGCAATGCCCATGGCCACTAACATATTGAACGGTGGCTCTTTGGGGCGGAGACCAGAGTCTTTGCCAAAAAACATATAATAAGGCAGTTTAAGTCCCGTCGACAGGAAAGTACCGGACGAGGCTAACATAAGTAACAGTGTGGCTGTTGCATGATGATCACCAGCGGCTGCTGCTATGACCATACTTTTACTGACGAAACCACTGAAGAAGGGAAAACCGGCGATGGCAAATGCGCCAATCATATAAAGCGCTACTGTCCAAGGCATGGTTCGGTAGAGGCCACCAAGTTCGGTGAGCTTACGTTTACCTGTCATGTGGATGACAGCGCCAGCCCCCATAAACAACAGGCCTTTATAGATAATATGTGCGAAGGCATGGGAAGAACTACCGTTCAGCGCCATTTCGGTGCCGATGCCGATACCTGCGATCATATAACCGACCTGACTGACAATATGATAGCTAAGCAGGCGACGACAATCATTTTCCAGCATGGCGAATACCACCCCGTAAAGGGCCATAAACACGCCAAATCCGATCAGGATATCGGCACCGGGATAGGCGCGGATCAGCACATAAACCGCGGTTTTGGTGGTGAAGGCACTTAAGAATACCGCGCCTGTTACGGTTGCCTCCGGATAAGCATCGGTGAGCCAAGCATTTAGCGGTGGAACCGCGGCGTTTATCATAAATGCGATTAGGATCAGGGTATAAGCTACGCCACCTTGCTGCGCGGCATCGATTGGTCCAAACAAGTAAGAACCGGTTCCAAGACCATGCAGCACAATACCGGCAAACAGTAATACTCCGCCTGTTACATGCACCATCAGATAACGGAAACCAGCTTTTACCGCAGGGCCTTTCCGAGTGGCGAAGATCAGGTAAGCAGAGGCGAATGCCATTATCTCCCAGCCGACCAACAGGGTGAACCAATCACCAGCAAAGAGTACTAGAAAGGCACTACCCATATACAGAAACGCCGCCACTCTTTGGCCTGTATGGTTAATATGCAGGCTGTAAATGTTGCCGATCAGCGCTGCAATAGCAAACACCCAACCAAAAAATAGACTCAGCTTATCAACGTTGAACATCATCAGCGAGATACCGGCAAAATCAATCTCGCCGAAACGCCCCATTTCCATTTGAGTCAGAGAAAAGATCACCAACAGTGGAATGAGCAGTGAGTAGACCTTTTGGCTAACGCCTTTAAATAACGGTAACAGCAGACCACCTACGATTAGCAGGAGTGCGGGCATCATAGAGAAGGTGAACCATTCAGTCATAATAGTTCTCCTTTTTGGAGAGTCCGACTTTTTTACCGATGAATTTACTGACCAGTATGATCATACCGCAGCCGATAAACCCCAGCAATGCGCCCCAGCCGGGTATCGTGTCCCAGAAGTTATAATCGTGCGGTCTGGCAACCAGAAAGTCGGCAATAACGATGCTCACTAAAATAACGATAAGCAGACGCCAGCGTGTTCTGGTGTATTTTTTGTCACCAAAGAAGTTGACCAATTTTGCCATCATGGTAGCGATTCTCCTGTAACAAATGTGTCTGCAACGAGGGTATTGGCTAAACCTAAAAAATAGTCTGGATAGAGTCCCATGATCAGAGACAATAGCGCGGTGATCAATAAGGGGACCGCGATCATTGGGATCTCGTGGATATCATTGGCTGCCAGCAGATCTGGATCTTGTGGTGTTTTTTCAGACTCAAAAAAAGCTTTATAGGTGACGGGTAGAAAGTAAGCCGCGTTTAGCACGGCACTCACGAGCAGTACGGTCAGCAGTGCCATCTGTCCGGCATCTACGGACCCCACGATCAAATACCATTTACTGATAAATCCACCGGTTGGCGGGATACCTATCATCCCGAGGGAACCGATGAAAAATGCCGTCATGGTGATAGGCAGTCTTTTACCTATGCCGGAAAGATCACTGATTTTCTTGCGGTGGCTAGTACAGTAAATAGAACCCGCGCAGAAGAATAGGGTGATTTTGGAAAAGGCATGTGCGGCTATATGGATGACTCCCCCTATGGCTGCTACTGGTGTTAGCATGGCGGCGCCGAGGATAATGTAGGAAAGTTGACTGACGGTGGAATAAGCCAGCCTTGCTTTCAAATCGTCCCGAGTCAGGGCGTAAATAGAGGCGGTAACTATGGTGAACGACACCAGATAAGCCGTGATGATACCAAGACCTAAGGTACTCATCAGGTTGATTCCAAACACATGGAAAATGACCCGTAACAGACAGAACACTCCCATCTTGACCACGGCGACTGCATGCAACAAAGCACTGACTGGCGTTGGGGCAACCATGGCCGCTGGCAGCCAAGCGTGGAAGGGCATGATGGCGGATTTGGCAAACCCAAACAAGTAGCAGAAATAGATAATAATCAATAATCCATCGGCTGCAACGACATCTTTAAACAGGCCTTGGGGTAAGAAATCAAAGCTGCCTGTAAGCTGATAGGTTAGTGCCAATGCCGCAAGCAAAAAGGACTTTGAGGCCCCCACCAAATAGACGATATATCGTTTGCTACCATGCCAAGATTCCTGGTTTTCTTTATGATAAACCAGTGGATAAGTGATTAGGCTGAGTAGTTCGTAAAATATTACCAGCGTAAACAGATTAGCGGCAAATGCTCCCCCGACTGCAGCAGATAGCGAGATAGCAAAAGAGGCATAAAATCGGGTTTGGTTTTTCTCATTCTGGCTGCGCATATAACCGATGCAATAAATGGCGGCTAATATCCATAACAGACTGGAAACTGTGGCAAAGACCATGCCCAGTGCGTCTACTCGGAACGCAAAATCAACACCAGGCAGGATCTCAAATAAGGTCAGATCGACAGTATTGCCCGACAGTATCAATGGTGCCATTGAAATAACGATGATGAATTTAATCACAGCGGCAACAACCGATACCGTATCCCGTGCGTTGGGGCGATTATGCAGGCACAGTATAACGCCCGCAGCTATCAGCGAGACAGTGACCGCTAACGCTGGCCGTATGGATAACATTAACTCTAAATTCATAAAAGTCATCAATTCCAATCTCAGCCTTTCATTATTGTCAGGTCATCTACTTCCAGTGTGCGTTTGTTGCGCAGTAAAGCCACCAGTATGCCGAGTGCTATAGCGACTTCGGCTGCGGTGATCGCAATAATAAAAATAGCCATGATCTGACCGCGGGGATCGTTCATTTCATACCCGAAGGCAAGCAGATTGATATTGACACTATTAAGCATGAGTTCGAGAGACATCAGCACAATCAAAACATTACGCCGGAGTAATACGCCTGCAGCGCCAATGACAAATAAAATTGCACCTAATATCAAGTACCAAGAAATGGGGATCATTTGGATACCTCTTTTGTTGCCCCTTGCTTGTGTTCGCTAAGTCTGTGATTAGGCCTATCACTTTTGGCTAATACTACCGCACCGACTAAGGCGACCAGTAGGATGACTGATGCCACCTCGAAGGGCAGCAGGAAATCCCTGAATAAGGTTAAGCTTAGTTGCTTGGTTGGTTCATCGCCAATGACGCTTTGTTGTGTCATCACAGCATGTAGGCGGCTGCTTTGGCTGAGTAGGAATAGCAGCTCTGATGCCAGTGCCAGCAGCGCAACTATGGTCGCTATCGCCCCTTTTTGAATAAAACGATTGTTATTGATAAATTGACCATGGGCTTCTTTGCGTACATCTAGCATCATGATGACGAATAAAAACAGCACCATAATGGCACCGACGTAGACAAATAGTTGGATCACCGCAAGAAACGGCGATCCCAGTAGGACGAACAGGGCAGCGATCTGTACAAAACAAGCGACAAGAGACAGGGCGCTGTGGATCGGGTTTCTGGCGATAACAACGAGCAAGGCAGTGCCGATGGCCACCAAGGCAAGTAATATAAAAAATTGTTGCTCCATTGGTTAATCCTTTGTTTGGTTATTTTTCCGTTTGAGCATTTGCCACCAATCGTGGCCCTTTACGTTAGCGTGAGCGATGGTTTTACCACTGCCATTTTTAGCTAACGATGCTGGGATAACGGTTCCCGCTCCTTTTTCAGCTTTACGTGGTGCGGCGATTAGATCTTCAAGGTGCACGATTAACGCATCGGTTGTTGTGCTTGCTACTTCATATTCCCGACCGAGCTTGATCGCGTCCGCTGGGCAAGCATCTTCACACAAGCCACAATAAAGACAGCGCGACAAATTGATATCAAAGATTTTTGGTCGCCGGTTACCTTTTTCATCTTCATAAGGGATCACTGTGATGCAGTCACAAGGACAGATTTTTGCGCACAACTCACAGCCAACACAGTTCACGTCGCCTTCATCGTTGGTTTTGATGAAATGATGCCCGCGATGACGATGGTAAGGCAGCCATTTTTCATGGTCTGGATACTTGTGCGTAATGGTTTTAGAAAACATATAACGTAATGTTAGCCGCAGTCCGGTCCAAAGGTCTCTGAATAACAACCAGCCGATCCAGCCTTGCTTTTGTTGTACAGTTCTGGCCATGTTGACCCCCTAAAACACAAATAACCCACTAATTAAAATGTTGGCTAGCGAGAGAGGTAACAGTACCTTCCAGCCAATCGCCATTAACTGATCATAGCGGTAGCGCGGAAAGGTAAAGCGGAACCACATAAACACCCAGATGAAAAAACCGACTTTGAGTAATAGCCAAACCGACTCTGGGATAAAGGGTGGGGCACCATGCCAACCACCAAAAAACAGGATCACATTAAGGAAACCAATGATCACTACGTTCAGATATTCGCTCAGCATAAAAAAGGAAAAGCGTATGCCGCTATATTCGGTATGATAGCCAGCACCTAGATCGCCTTCGGCCTCTGGCAGATCGAACGGAATACGTTGGACTTCGGCCAGTCCCGCGACAAAGAAAACAAAAAAACCGAGGGGCTGATACACCACATTCCACATGTCTTCTTGCGCGGTGACTATGTCCATCATATTCATGGAACTGGATAGCATGACCACGCCAATGACAGAGAATCCCATGGGTATTTCATAACTGATCATTTGGGCAATGGCTCTGAGACTACCGAGCACCGCATATTTGCTGTTGGAGGCCCAACCAGCGAGGATGGTGCCAAAGATGCCGATGCTGCTTACGGCGAGAATAAATAGTAATCCAACATTCATATTAGACAAGCTGAGCATCACGTCAGTGCCAAAAATGGTTATCGGTTCGCCTATCGGGATCGCGACAAATACCACAAAAGGCGGTACTAATGCCACCACTGGCGCCATTTTGAATAGGATACGATCGGCGTCGCTGGGGATGTGATCTTCTTTAGTCAGTAATTTGATGCCGTCAGCCACTGGTTGTAACAAACCGTGCCACCCGACTCGCATAGGCCCCGGACGCTGCTGAATATGACCTGCAATTTTTCGTTCCAGCCAAGTGAGAGGCAAAGGCAACAGCAGCAGTACCGCGACCACAACGGCTATTTTGAGCAACATTGGCAGGATCACATATAAGTTGTCCATGCTATCGGCCTCTTTAGGTTGTGATCTCCAAACTCAATTACGCTGGGCATGTCCTTTACGACACGTTATCTGTTTACCTTAAACGTACTATAAAGGTAGTTTGCGCTTATAATTTAATCAAATATCATTTTAGGTTGGTATCGAGCGGGGAGCCTCTCGACTATCTGCAATTGTCTGCGGAGCCGTATTTTAAATATAGCAGCCGTTCTCATCACATCCACTTTCAGGTGACTCTAAAATCGATTCTGTCTTTTCAGTAGGACTGGTAAGTGCCGCTGTTTCTGAGACGAGTTCACTAATCATTTTACCAACTTGCATATCATCCATTCGACCAAAGTGATTTAGCCTTACTCTGCCATTCTTGTCGATCAAGATGAGTGTAGGCGTGCCTCTCATTTCATAGCGTTGCATTGTTTTTGGTATATGACCCGTTGAAGCTGGCATATCAATGGCAATCGGAAAAGTGATTCGATATTCATGGATAAATGCTTTTAGTGCGTCTGCGGTCATCACTGCGTGATGTTCAAATACAGTGTGAAGACCAATGACTTTAACTTCTTTATCGGAAAATGTTTCATCGATCATTTTTGTTTGCGGTATCCCGTGTGATACACAACCTGGACATAACATTTGAAATGCATGAATAACAACGACAGATCCTTTCATTTTAGATAGAGAGAGCGGTGCTGTCGTATTGAGCCAAGCACTTGCTTCGATTTCGGGTGCTATTGGGTATTCGGTTAATATAGACATGCTTATTACCTCATGATTATGGGATTAATTGATAGGCAGGCGTGCTAATACCTGCCTATTTTTTATTGATTTACTTTACCGGGTAAACTTAGATCTCCAGAGGCAACGTCCATCACATCGACTACACATAGTAATGGTGCATGTACACTTTGATTTACTCGTAGACCAGCCGTTACCCCATCATATTTGGTATCGGTAATATTAACGTTAGAGTCAAAGGCTACTTTTACTTCAACGGTGTTGTTATTGAAGATGGGATCCCAACCTGGACTGTCTAGTAGGATGGGAAGTCCCGGCCATGTTTTAGGCAGTTTGGGCGATGTACCCTCTGGAATATCAACCACCGCAAGCATACCTTTACCGCACTGTTCATTGGCTTGTAAAACGACCCAATGACTGTGCCAAACATCGCCATCATTAGCGGGATTATTATCTGAATTCTCATCGTATAAAGGCGTGTCATCAAAGTCGGCATGGGCTGTCACTGCTAAGGCGAGTATTCCGGCGTCTTTTTCAAAACCAACGGTTGCGCTATTAAGCGAAGTTGGCCACACATAAGAGAACACATTGCTACCCGCTAATTTACCCGATGCAAGTGGTTTACTTGTTCCTGCTTTTTCAGACATTGCCATGTGGAAGGTAGCAATATTTTTATCGGTCGTTATTTTGGCGTGAACAATATCAAAGGTGGCAGGTGTGTTACCTGTAGGATCGACTTTAGCGTGGATGCCCCCACTGTGTGAGCCGCCAGAGAACGCATAAGACGAGGTTAACAGTGCCAAAGAGGCTGTAACAAATAAAGAATGGTGTTTCATAATTTTGCTCCAAATTAGTGTTGAGTCGATACTAAGTCTACACGAGCATTCAGCGTTGTCAACTTGGTGTCGACTCGAAACCTTATTTGGCGGTTTGGTTGTAAATATAGTGTTTATTCGATACTATATATTAATGAATATATTAATGATCCAACAAACATTAGAGCGCCTTTCTAGCTTGCTACGCAGTGAAAAACGAAATCGCTTGCTTGAGTATGGTTTGCAGCCCATCCAATTTGAAGCGTTACATTATCTGTCGATATGTAACCGTTATTCAGACACCCCAATGGGCGTGACTGATTATCTAAATCAGACCAAGGGATCGGTTTCTCAAACATTAAAAATACTTGAAAAAAAAGGACTTGTTGAGAAAGTAGCGGACAGTAAAGATAAACGTGTTGCACACCTTAAGGTGACAGAATTGGGTCGAGAGTTAATTAACGGCTTGCAGGTCTCACCGCTATTGCAACAAGCGAGTGAACAACTTAATAATAAGAAATCTAATACGATTAACACAGCGCTTCATGATTTACTATTTGCAGTGCAGTCAGCGAATCAGTTTAAATCTTTTGGTCAATGTCATACCTGTATGCATCATTCTAAACGTGATGATGGTTATTTTTGTGAGTTGACACAGGAGCCACTCTCAATCAATGATATTGATCTTATATGTCGGGAACATTTGCACAAATAGGCCACTGTTTTAAAAACGTAGCGATCGTCTGATCGCTACTGTCATTGCTATAACATAAGTGAAATATCACTGGGCAGGCGCATCAATTACGATGATCTCCGCATCGGATAGCGTTTTAATTGTAATTTCTTGTTGTTTCGTCACTTCCGCGCCATCGCCTTTGTTCATCAATACAGCCCTTTGATTATCGATAATTTCAAACTCTCCGCTTGATGCCAAAATATATGCTTGGTGCTCAATGGAGTGAGTAAATAGCGTGCCTTTTTTCACCTTGCCGCCATAGATACGTGCAGTTTGATTGATAAACAGTGCGTTATCTTGCTCGTCTGGATAACCTGAAACGAGTAGGGGCAGGCTAGCGTTATTTGTAGTATTAATAGTAAGCGTATCGGTATCTTCAGAGAACAGCTTACTGTCCCATCTCGGCTTTACATTGTGCTTATTCGGTTCGATCCAAATTTGAAATAGTGTTAATGGCTCTTTCGTTAGATTGTATTCCGAATGAGTAATACCAGAACCTGCACTCATTACTTGTACTTCGCCTGCGAGGGTCACGCCTTTATTACCGGCATTGTCTTGGTGAGTGACCGCACCGGAGCGTATAAAAGTAATGATCTCCATATTTCTGTGTGGGTGAGCAGGAAACCCTGTACCTGCCGCAACCCAATCGTCATTAACGACAACTAATGTGCCGAACCCCATTCGTTTGGGATTGTAATAATTAGCAAAGCTAAAGTGATGATTGGCTTTTAACCAGCCGTGGTTTGCTTTGCCTATTTGCTGAAAAGGATAGTGTTTTATCATTGTGCTTTCCTCTACTCTTATCTTTTAGGCTTTACTTGTTAGGCTATTTCTATCATGCGCAGCGGTGAAGTCTTGCTGTGGGCCACGCGGAACAATCAAGGTCGGGTTAATGGTGTCATGACTCGCGTAATAATGGATCTTGGTATATTCCAAATCGACAGTGCTTTCAATCCCTTCAAATTGAAATAATTCACGCATATAGTGACTGATATGATGGAATTCACTTAACTTGTTGCGGTTACACTTAAAGTGACCGTGATAAACAGCATCAAAACGTATTAATGTGGTGAATAATCGCCAGTCAGCTTCTGTTAGGTTTTCGCCGACTAAATAACGGTGAGTGCTCAGGTGCATTTCCAGCCAATCTAAACTGGCAAAAAGTGCGAAAAACGCTTGGTCGTATGCTACTTGTGTTGTGGCAAAACCCGCTCGATATACACCGTTATTGATGGTGTGATAAATACGCTCGTTAATGGTGTCTATTTCGGGCTGTAAATCAGTTGGATAATAATCATCGTGATTGCCCGTTAATTCATTAAAGGCAGTGTTAAAAATACGAATGATTTCGCTCGATTCATTGTTAACGATGCTTTGTGTTTTCTTATCCCACAATACAGGTACGGTGACTCGGCCTTCATAATCAGGCGCTGCTTTAAGGTAAAGCTGGTAAACATAGTCACTTTGATAGAGATCATCGCTATAGTCGTTGTTATTGTCACTATTAGCGGCAAATTCCCAGCCATTGCTCAACATTTCTGGTTTAACGACACTGACTGAAATGATGTCTTCAAGTTGTTTTAATTGTCTAAAAATTAAGGCGCGATGTGCCCAAGGACACGCTAACGAAACATATAAATGATAACGGCCTGCTTCTGCTGGATAGCGACTGCCTTCCTCATTTGAAATTGTGTTTCTGAAGCGACTTTCCTGACGTTCAAATTGCCCTTTACTACCTTTGGTTTCGTACCATTGGTCATGCCATTTACCGTTGACTATTAATCCCATGAGAATACTCCTAACTGATGTAGTGTTAGTGCCTACTTTCTTGTTCTATAGCTTTGTAGCTAGATAGGTAGGCACTGATTTGTATCTTGATAAGTTATACTTTTTTTTATAAAAAATATAAAAAGTATGAAATATATTGATTAGTTAAGCTTGCTTGCAAGCAGACGGTCGAGTGACAATTTACCGCCGCCTTGTAGCATGACTGAAACGGTGATTGCCAGGAGTGACAATGCAAATTCATAACCGTTGTTACTCATGAACAGACCGTTAGCTAAATGAGTACTGAAAATGGCGATAATCATAGTGACAGCCAATACCAATGCTGTTGGTCTCGTCAGTAAGCCAAGGATAAGCAGTAGGCCACCGAAGAACTCTGCACTACCTGCCATCATCGCCATTAAGTAACCCGGTGCTAGCCCGATAGATTCCATCCATTGACCCGTCCCTTCGAGTCCATAACCACCAAACCAAGCAAACAGTTTTTGTGCGCCATGTGCGGTAAAAATAATCCCAGCAACGATGCGTAGTGGTAATGCTGAAAAGGTGTTATCTGATGTTAAAATTTGCTTAATTATTGAAGTATTCATGTTGTGCTCTCTTTGATTCGTTAATGTGTTTTTAAGTCTGTTTTATAAGTGTGTAGCTATTCTATTCGCTTAAATGAATTGGAATAACCGCTGAAATCTGTTTAATATGTTCAAAATATTTGAACAATTGTTCGCGGCTATAAGCGTGACAATAAAAGAGTCATAAGAGAGGGGCGATACATGTATAAATCTCCGATAACGATAGAAGCATTACAGGTGCTAGATGCGATTGACCGTCGTGGTAGTTTTGCTGCAGCCGCTGAACAGCTAAACAAAGTACCCTAGGCACTCTCTTACATAGTGCAACAATTAGAAGAACAACTGGCGGTGACTTTGTTTGTGCGTCAGGGTAGGCGGTCGGTATTAACGCCTGCGGGTCGCCACTTACTC
>Ga0105356_10003381_pt1 | contig 15707 bp, 14 predicted proteins | sample GOMGulsemesocosm_3_FD_83502 | JGI IMG/M metagenome (GOLD analysis project Ga0105356, IMG submission 83502) | Methane-oxidizing microbial communities from mesocosms in the Gulf of Mexico - GOM9D Gulf of Mexico | ecosystem: Environmental > Aquatic > Marine > Cold seeps | place: Gulf of Mexico...
CCCGCAATATTTTAAGCGGGGACCTTGTTCTGCGCGCCGTGAAATAAAATTACAGCCAAATAACACCTTGTCCTAATCAGTTTATTCTCGTAAAAAACAGACCAGTTACTTACCTAGGTTGGTATAATACCAATTCCATTAAAAATGGTGATCATTTTTCACGGTTAAAACAAATGATAACTGCGTTGTTTATTTTATATGGAGAACAACTACATATAAAAATAAACGCCTTGTTCTAATTCGTTTTTCCTCGCTACAAAATAGACCATTTAAATAATGTCATTGGTATAATTAACTGACTTCACTAATATTTAAAAAACCGAATTTTATACAATCACAAAAATTGATCGCTTCATTAATACAACTGGTATAATGCCCTTTTTACCGATATAAAATTTATTATGATCAAAGATCCTGCCATTTTAGAACGATTAGAAAACAGTCAAGCGCGTATTACTAAGGCTATTTTTCCTTTTACCACCAATCATCACGACACCTTATTTGGCGGCCAAGCACTTTCGTGGATGGATGAAGCGGCCTTTATCGCAGCCACGCGGTTTTGTCGTAAACGTTTGGTAACCGTATCTTCGGACCGCATTGATTTTAAGCACCCAATCCCAGGCGGTAGTTTAGTTGAATTAGTTGGCCAAGTTGTGCACGTAGGGCGCACTAGTCTTAAAGTTGAAGTGAATATCTATGTCGAAGACATGTACCATGATCACCGTGAAAAAGCGATCACTGGTACCTTTAGTTTTGTCGCGGTTGACGAAGACGGCAAGCCGACTCCCGTATTACCAGTATAATTACAACCCTGTTACGCGATCACCCACTAGCGGGTTACTTTGACGCTCTTGACCAAAAGTCGAATTAGGCCCGTGGCCACAAATGAACTCTACTTTGTTGCCTAGCGGCCATAGCTTCTCGCAAATTGAGTTAATCAATGTTTGGTGATCGCCACGGGGAAAGTCTGTGCGGCCAATTGAACCAGAAAATATCACGTCTCCAACCCAAGCCATTTCAAGCGTTTTAGAATAGAAGACGACATGACCGGGAGTATGCCCAGGGGTATAAATAACCGCTAAGCTTTGCTTTCCAACAGTAACGACATCGCCGTGCTCTAGCCAGCGATCAGGAGTGAAGCCTTCAACGCTATCAAAACCAAACATTTGAGCTTGCTGATCTAATGCATCAATCCAGAACTTGTCTTCTTTGTGCGGCCCTTCTATCGTTAAGTTTAGTTGCTTAGCCAATTGCGCAGTACCACCAGCATGATCAATATGCGCATGAGTCAACAGGATCTTTTCAACATTAATCTCATGTTTATTAATGATCTCAATAATAGCCTCAATATCACCGCCAGGATCAATAACCGCCCCTTGCATTGTTTGATCGCACCACAGTACAGTACAATTTTGTGAAAACGCGGTGACCGGAATAACTTGGTATTGCAACATCGATTTTACTCATAAAAGAAAAGATTGTCAGATCCTATCATAACTTTTATGATAAGAATGAATAACACGGCTAGTTAGCTGCTATAGCAGAAATTTATAGTCTCTGACTTTATGGAACAAGGAGCTTTCCATCATTAAGATAAAAATAACAGCAAGAGCTAGTCTTGCGCTATTGTTATGTTCTAGTTTTCAAGCCAATGCCAATTTAAACGATTGCCAATGGCTCAGTAGCAATCAATTATCGAGCCCGTTTGAGCTCCAGCTAACTGACGATGTAGAACAAATCCCTAGCGGGCTAATTAACGAAAAGACTACGGTTAATCAAGTTAACATCAACCGTTATAACGTCTTTAATGATCAAGATCCTGACGAGCAGAATTGGTTATTTAGCATGCTTAATGCATTACATATCGTTACTAAAGAACAAGTAATTGCAGATAATATCCTATTTAAATCAGGCCAAGCTTATACACCAGCAATTGCGCAAGAGTCTGAGCGCCTATTGCGTGGGAGAAAATATATCTACGATGCTAGGGTCAGACCGTTAAGCCTGTGCAACAATCAAGTAGACGTCGAAGTAACAACGCGAGACCTGTGGTCCCTTACCCCGTCATTTAGTGTGTCGCGAACTGGTGGTGAGTCAAAGTCGAAGATCGCTCTAAGCGATTCTAACTTTTTGGGCAGTGGTAAACGAATTACTTTTGCCCGCAGTGACGCCGATGAACGAACCGAATATTTACTCAGTTATAAAGATCCCAACATTATGGGGACTCGCCGCCAAACAAGTCTTGAGTTTAGCGAAAACAGTGATGGCTATCGCCACTTTGCTAGTTTCGAATTACCCTTCTACTCTTTAGCAAGCACCTATAGTTATGGCGCCGAATATAACAATGAAAAACGAATCGATTCAATTTATCACAACACAGATATAAGCAGTGAGTTTGAACATAAGATACAGCAGACCAGCCTGTTCTTTGGCCACTCACGTGGCTATCAAAATAATAAAAGCGTTCGATGGCGTTACGGACTCACCATTGAGGAAGATAACTTCTCAACCAAAGCGCTGCACAATCCACTTGATATACAACCACGTGACAGAAAAGTTGTTTATCCTTGGGTTAGCATTGAATCCCTTGAAGATAAGTTCATAAAGCTCCAAAATTATCGCTCAATAAAACGTACCGAAGATATTAACTTAGGTAGATACTACACGGCACAATTAGGCTACAGCGATGAGTCATTGAGCCAAGAGCCTAGTCAAATTCTTGTTAAAGCTCAGCTGAAAAATGCCTTTAAATTTGACCAGCAGTTAATTGATTTAACCGCCAGCTTTGACGGCAAGTGGCAAGTCAGTGGCTTCGAATCAGATCAACAGTTATTAAATTTGAAAGGAGATTACTATAATTTTCACTCGCAAGATTGGGTGTTTTTTACCTCTGTTAATATCAACTCAACCGATAAGCTCCACCGTGATACTCAATTATTTCTCGGTGGTGATACCGGCTTGCGGGGTTATCCGCTGCGCTTTATTGAAGCAAAACATAGTGTAGTATTGTCTGTTGAAGAACGTTTCTACAGTGATTTATATTTGTATCAGTTAATACGAGTGGGCGCAGCCGTCTACTTTGATTTAGGTAAGGTATGGCAAAGCGAGCTTCAAGCACAGCAAACGCAAGGCAGTAGCAGTTTATTACTTAGCAATGTCGGCGTAGGCCTGCGTCTGACACCGACCCGAGCAGACGCCAATCATATCATTCATCTAGATATGGCTTTTCCACTCAATAACAATAAAACCATTGATAGCATGCAATTGATAGTACGAGTTAAACAGTCTTTTTAATCACTAGTAACCAATGTATCCGCCATTAACTCACTTTGGCGGATATTATTAAATTGCTGTTCAAGCACCTCTTCATCCACACTATCAACATTCCAGCGCTGATGAATAGCGGCCAATCTCCTTTCATGCTCTAATCGCAGATCCCGACGAAATTTAGCGGCAACATAACGAGCGCGGCCTTTAGTGGTGAAGTACTGTAAACGAGGTACCGATACCGCTCTGCCCTTATCGTCAACCGCCACCATGGTAAAATAGCAACTATTGGTATGCACTAAAGTGCGATTGTGAATATTTTGCGCCATCACTTTAACACCAACTTCCATCGAACTACGCCCAACCACATTAATATGAGCTAAAAAAGTCACTAATTCTCCAACATTAATCGCCTGCTTAAAATGTACTTCATCTACCGACAGTGTTGTTACGTAGTGCCCGCTATATTGCGACGCACAAGCAAAAGCGACTTCATCAATTATTTTTAATAAAGCGCCTCCATGTACCTTGCCAGAAAAATTAGCCATATCGGGGGTCATTAGCACAGTCATCGTTAATGACGCCATGTCCTTGGAGTCGTAGTTTTCCATTTCAGCTTCCTTAATAACCAAGTTCTCGGATAGGCTATTTTATTGAATATCGCACTTATCCAAATCAGGTTTAGTAATATTCCTTTAACTCGAAGTTAAGCTATTATCTCGTCCACTGCAACCATGTTACAATTGCCCATCTCTTCGCTAACGAACGTGCTGATTTGTCTTTACTTACATTATCAAACAACCATATCGATATCTGGCTGGTGCAACCGGGCACAATCACCGATCCACAGCTGCTCTGTCAATATAAGAGCTTGCTTAGTGGTGATGAAACGATAAAAGTGAATCGTTATATAAAAGTAAGCGACCAACACAGCGCACTGATAACACGTGCGTTTATTCGCTGTATTTTGTCTCACTATGATGTGGTTGAACCGCAGGAGTGGCAATTTGGCCGTGGGTTTAACGGCAAGCCTTACCTTAAAGATTCGCCAATAGCGCTCGAATTTAACTTGTCACACGCAAGTAATATGATCGTGTGTGCGGTTACAAAGTCATATCCATTAGGTATTGATGTCGAATATACCAAGCGTAAAAGCGATACTTACAAATTAGCACCGCGCTATTTTTCCCCGACAGAGGTCGACGCACTATTGCAGTTTGAACATCTGCAGCAACCTTGGCATTTTTATGATTATTGGACCCTCAAAGAATCCTACATAAAAGCCTGTGGAGATGGGTTAGCGATTCCTTTAAATCACTTTAGTTTTGATTTAAGCAACAGATCTGAGGTTAAATTGAGCTTTTCGCCGCTGCGTGATGACAATCCTGAACATTGGCAAAGTTGGTTATTTGAAGCAAGCGAAGATCATCGAATGGCCCTGACGGTCAAAGCGCCAAGGCGCGAAAATATCACCCTGACTACCCGTTATTTAACGCCGTTAAAGCAAGCGGTGCTAACAGCAATACCGCTTGCTTTAACAACAATCTAGTTGAGAATGGTTTTGGAGCGGGCTTTGGGCCACGGTGAATAATGTGCGCCTAGCGCACCACTGCCTGCCCCTGCTAAAAATATCACCGCCGACATCAACGTTAGCTCACCGCGGTCACTCAAGCTCCAAATAAACAAACCACTGGTTAATGACGACACAATTAAGCCGTGCAATGCTTGATGCTTTATGACCATCAAGCGCATTAACATGCCGCCTAACCCCATTGAGCCACACAAAGTGGCGAGTCCCATAATTTGCCAAATCAAATCTTTATATTGCGACCAAAATTCATCTTCAATACCAGCAAGTCCACTATAGGCAGCTATTAATATAAAAATAAGCTGATTAATCAGAAATATAATTGCAGTAGCCAAACAACCTAATACCAGCGCATCAATTTTTATCATCAGATATTCCTCACTGTGGATGATGATAAAATAATAAGGCAAACGGTGTTGTTTATCTAAGATCTAGATCAAGCTAATGAGACAAGTATGCTAATTGGGATTAATATTTAAGACGGCTTTGCGCCGTCTTAAATCAGGAAGATTATGGCAGCTGAAAGGCTTTATTGAGTTTGGCGTAGGCATCGTTTAACAGTTGTGCCATGTCCATGTAACACGCTTTAGAGGTTACAGGTTTAACCGTCATGCCCGCGTTAACCATTTGGGTACGAATTTCGCTGCACCAATTAATCAAATTATGAGTCAATGGCTGCTGCGAACGATGACCAAGCCACATTAGGCCTTGATAAGGCATGCTAACAATCAATAATGACATGGCCAATGCACGCGGGATCACATCGCTACCAAAATAAACAAATTGCGCGACAAAAGATAGACAAGCTATCGCAGGTGCGGTCTTTTGCAATAACAAACAAAAGGTAATGATTTTTGGCTCTTGAAAGATGATGCTGAGCTCACCTTTAACTGGCCACAATTTTTGATACTTACGCCCAAGAGCAATTAATTTAACCAATTCAGTCATTATTTATCCTCTATACCCGTATATAAGGTGAAACCGAACAATTTGCTACAAAAATGAGCTTTTGTGATACTACCATCATAATATTTGATCTAGCGTCTATATCCAACACAAAACTATTAGTATAATTATACTATATCTGTTTTAAGCGCGACTATTCACTTTTAATTAGATTAACTGGTAACTTCACGTAATTCCAATCCTTAGTAATTATTTGCCGCAAAAACGTGCGATAGGTTCAAATTGAGCTCACGTTGCTGCACTAATTTTTATTATGGATGCATATAACTCAATTTGGTAGCATAAATGACAAACTCACTTGTTTTCGTTCTAAACTGCGGTAGTTCATCTCTGAAATTCGCATTAGTAGATAGCAAAACTGAACAACAAATCCTTTCTGGCTTAGCTGATTCATTAGGATCAGACAGCCCTATTATTAAAATAAAATATAATGGCAATAAAGAAACTATCGATTTAAACGCCGGCGCAATGCACCAAGTCGCGATTGATACCTTAGTGACTAAGTTGAAAGAATATGAGTTAGACGAGCGCATTGTCGCCGTCGGTCATCGTGTTGTTCACGGTGGAGAGAAATTTAAAACCTCAACCCTGATTAATGATGAAATCATCGCTGAGATTGAGCAAGTATCGCAATTAGCACCATTACATAACCCAGCGAACATTGTTGGCATTAATGCCGCCACTGTCGCTTTCCCAGCCCTAGCGCAAGTTGCTGTTTTTGACACCGCCTACCATCAAACTATTCCAGCACATGCTTATTTATATGCACTACCTTATGAGTTATATAAAAACAACGGTATTCGTCGCTACGGTTTTCACGGTACCAGCCATTTTTACATTAGCCAGCAAGCGGCAAAAATGCTAAATAAGCCGGTTGAGCAAACCAACATTATTTGTGCTCACTTAGGCAATGGCGCCAGTGTAACGGCTATTGCCAATGGTTTGAGTGTCGATACTAGCATGGGACTAACACCGCTTGAAGGATTAGTGATGGGCACCCGCTGTGGCGATCTCGATCCGGCAATCAACAATTACTTAATCGAACAACTCAATTACAGTCAAGCGCAAGTTACCGAGTTATTTAACAAGAAAAGTGGTTTGCTTGGCATATCAGAACTGTCTAATGATTGCCGCCTAATTGAAGAAGCTGCGGAACAAGGCCACGCAGGCGCACAACTCGCTCTTGAGATATTCTGCTACCGCTTAGCCAAATATATTGCCTCTTATACCGTACCGTTAGGTCAATTAGACGCTGTAGTATTCACCGGCGGCATTGGTGAGAACTCAGACGTTATTCGTGCCACGGTCCTTTCTTTGCTTAAAATCTTTGGTTTCACTCTTGATCAACAAGCAAACCTTGATGCCCGTTTTGGCAAATCAGGCTTTATTAATGGTCCAACAGGACCCAAAGCCATTGTCATCCCAACCGATGAAGAACTTGTCATCGCGCAAGATGCTATTCGTTTAACCGCAAGCTTGGAGCAATAATCATGGCAAGAACTATTATGTTGGTACCGGTCTGTTCAGGTGTTGGATTAACATCAGTCAGTCTTGGATTAGTGCACGCGCTTGAGCGTCACGGCGTTAAGGTCAACTTTTTTAAACCGGTAGCACAGCTACGCGATAATGGCTGCGAGCGTTCGACTGCTATTATTGGTCAAAATCCAAACCTAAAGCCGCCACCGCCGTTTAGCGCCGCTTATGTTGCCGGCTTGATGAGCAGTGACAAAGCTGATTCTTTACTTGAAGAAATTGTCGAACGAGCAAATCAAGCGCTCATTGATAATGATATTTTGATTATCGAAGGGCTAGTACCAAGCCGCAAGCATCAATTTTCAAGCAGCTTGAACAATGACATTGCCAGAGCTTTAGATGCTGAAGTGGTATTTGTTACTTCGCCGGGCTCAGATAATGCAATTCAGCAAAAAGAACGAATTGAAATTGCCTGTCAAAGCTTTGGTGGCACCAGTTCTGAACGTATTCTGGGCTGCATTGTTAATCAAATTAATGCACCGATTGATGCCAATGGTGTCATTCGACCTGATTTAGCTGGCAGCACCAGCAATAATCAACAAAAAGGCATGGAAGTGTTCCAATTGTTTGGTCGCAGCCCTATTAGAGTATTAGGTTATGTGCCTTGGAATGAAAAAATCATCGCGCCACGCGTGATTGATTTATGCCGTCACCTTGATGCCCGCGTATTAAACGAAGGTGAAATTCACACCAGACGTCTACGCAGTACCAGTTTTTGTGCCCGCAGCATTCCAAACATGGTTGAAAACTTTGTCGCAGACAAATTATTAGTCGCGTCAGGCGATCGCTCTGACGTTATTGTTTCGGCATGTTTGGCAGCAATGAACGGCGTTAAAGTTGGCGCATTATTGTTAACCAATGATTATGAACCAGAAGCCGCGGTAATGGCACTGTGCCAACAAGCAATGGCGACCGGACTACCGATTTTATTGGTTAAAACCAATACTTGGCAAACCTCAATCAATTTACAAAATTTTAACCATGAAGTACCGGTTGATGACAGCGAACGGATTCATCAGGTACAAGAGTTTATGGCCAGTCATATCGATAAACACTGGATTAGCACGCTAACTCAGGTATCTAGCCGTAAGCGCCGCTTGTCCCCTGCTGCGTTCCGCTATCAGCTAACTGAAATGGCCCGCCGCGCTAAGAAAACTATTGTACTGCCCGAAGGTGAAGAGCCGCGTACTATTAAGGCTGCTACTATTTGTGCCCAGCGTAACATCGCTAACTGTATTTTATTGGGCAACCCTGAAACCATTTCATTGATTGCCAAGCAACAAGGGGTCGAAATAGGCAGCGGTGTTACTATTGTTGAACCTAAATCAATTCGCGAACGTTATGTCGCTCCAATGGTAAAAATGCGTGAGCACAAAGGGTTAACCAGTGTAGTTGCCAGTGAGCAGCTTAAAGACAATGTGGTTTTAGCCTCAATGATGCTAGCGCAAAATGAAGTCGATGGACTAGTGTCTGGCGCAATTCATACCACTGCAAATACTATACGCCCACCGTTGCAGTTGGTTAAAACAGCGCCAGGTTCAAGCTTAGTATCATCCATCTTCTTTATGCTGTTACCAGAACAAGTTTATGTTTATGGTGATTGTGCGATCAATCCTGATCCAACGGCTGAGCAACTAGCAGAAATTGCAATTCAATCGGCTGATTCAGCATTAGCCTTTGGCATTCAACCAAAAGTAGCAATGATCAGTTATTCAACCGGCACCTCTGGCACCGGCTCTGATGTTGAAAAAGTACGTGAAGCGACTAAAATCGCCAAAGAACGTCGTCCCGATCTGATCATTGACGGTCCTTTGCAATACGATGCCGCCGTGATGAAAAATGTTGCCGCGTCAAAAGCGCCTAACAGCCCTGTTGCTGGTGAAGCTAATGTGTTTATTTTCCCCGATCTAAACACCGGTAATACCACCTACAAAGCCGTGCAACGAAGTGCTGACCTAATCAGTATTGGTCCAATGCTGCAAGGCATGCGCAAACCGGTTAATGATCTCTCTAGGGGTGCATTGGTTGATGATATTGTTTACACTATTGCTTTAACCGCAATTCAAAGTAAACAAGCGCAACAAAATGAAAAATAATAAATATATAAAAATATTACGTAACAGCCTCATTGTTGCACTCGCTATTGGCGTGACAGCTTGTGCCGATGAAGAGTCGATTATGTTGCCTGAGCAAGTCGCCAAAGAATTTGTTGATGCGGTTTACAATAAAAAAAGCATCAAAGCGATTAAAGCACATTCAACCAAGAAAATTTCCGATATCGTTAGCCACTATCGCAGCGTTAAGATGGTACAGCGTCATGTAATGAACTTGTCGCTTGATAAAGCAACGATTGAAGTGTCTGATGTTGGCGGTGATTTCTTTCGCAAGACCCGCAAGGATCTGACGGTTGAATTACATATTCGTGGCAAGGCTAATGGCGGCATTGTCGCAGATGACCGTTTCTTGTTAATGACTCATCAAGATGGTCGCTGGAAGGTTAAGCGGGTTTCTAAGTCTTAAAAAAAATTAGTGCTACGTAATAAAAAGCCCAATCAATGAGAGTTGATTGGGCTTTTTTGTTGTTATTCTATTTTTTCATTTCTATTTGTTACTACAACAACTGCCACGGTCTGCAATTTAAGCAACGGCTTGTAAATATTGTCCGTTGCTTAGCTGATGTTGCCTATTCTATGGTGCTATCACACTGCTATCAGTGATTTTAATCAACTTGCCTTCGCTGCCAATAAAGTTCGCTAACTGTGTTTGCATCTCTACTGTGGCCTGAACGTCTGCAGCGGTAATAGGATCATCGTCTTCTGCATTAGGACGTAACATCGAACTATGGTGACCTTCGCTAAATTCAACTTCACCTTTAACGGCAGTACTACCATCACCTAACGTACTTGTAAATTGGTCTAATCCCATTAGTTTACTTAATGGATCTGTGCCCGCTAATTTTGCAGTCTCCACACTATTAGGAATAACAGCATCGTCAATCACTTTTATTAAATGAATTGAGTCTGTCGTTTCACCAAGCGATTTTGCGTAATTAACAGGGTCACCGGCATCAAGGATTGTTTGTGCTGCAAAATTAAACTGCGCAACAAAAGGTGCGTAAACTCCTTCAACTAACTGGTCATATTGTGGATCATTACTATCTTTTAACAGAGTTAACGTAGCTTCATCAATGTTGATGCTTTTTGCATAATTGATTAATTCTTCCTGGAAAGAGTCTGAAGCAATTAAACCTGCTTTAACGACAGGGCCGAAACTGTCTGATGCTTGCAACATGCTAGCAATACTGCCACCAGGAGCCAAAAGTGAAGAAGCACTAACCTCATACAAACCATTCGCAGGGTTATTAACGGTATTAGCAACACTGGTAAACGGTATGCCCGTAATAGCACCTAGTGAGTGTCCGTAAAAGCTGACATTGGCTAAATCAAGCACCGTACCTGTCAAGCCATTAAGTGAAACTCGCAACGCTAGCAAATCAAGTTCTGATTGACGTAAGTTATCTCGTCCTGTTAGTAAACTTGCAAGATTCAAATACGCTGTTGGTTGAGCCTTAGCTATAACATCGCCGTTAGTATTTTTTACAGCAGAAGCACTGAGCGGAACGGGTGTATCTGCTGTTAACACAGTTCCATCCGGTAAAGTCATGCCGGATGACATCAACATTGACCCAAGTCGTACTCCATGTAATGGATGATCGATAGCGACAACAACGACTCCTGCTTCTGCCATCGCACCAGCAAATGCCAGCAGGGTCTCTTTGGTCGTGGTTATACCATGAGAATAAATCATTACCGGCCACCCAGTTGCGCCAGGATCAACCATTGCCATGGTCGCGGCATCCCAAGTGATACCAGCTTCGATCGCAGCGGCTTCTCTCAGTACATTGATTTGATTAATATTAGGCATGGTAACTAATACTGCAACTTCTGCGTCAAGCTTAGTCGGTGCAACCATTGGGTTCCAGCGAGTCGTGTGCCTGACACTATCAAGCTGCTGTCCGCCAACTTTAAATGTCATGCCTGCATATTGTTTAGGATCACCGGCATAAGCTGGAGTTCCTACAAAATCAGGACGTGCACCTTGTTGAACGGCGTATTGGCTTAGAAATTCACTTTCGGTTAATGCGCCGGCCATTAAAGCGCCAATAACGGTAATAGGACTATCGCCAAGAGCTTTAAAGCGGCTAAATAATTTTGGACAATTTACCGAATTAGGGCTAGGTTGCTCAATCGTTAAGACACAGTCTGCCGCTGATGGCTTATCTAAGTAATATGGCGTATGAAGAACTGATTTGAATACTGATGCTCTGTTAGCACCAGCTAAAGTCTTTTGACCATCATCGGTACTTGTATCAATAAGCCCTTGTGAGGCAAGAATACTACCGGCACCAGTGACCTGATTAACGATATAAGGCTCAAACGGTTCAAGAACAGGAGTTTGCTGTAACATCACCAATTTAGCCATGGCTAAAACATCATCTGTCGATTCAGTAGTAAAGGCTGCCGTATAGATAATTTCGTCTTTAGCTAAGCCTTGCTCTACAGCACCATCTTCATAAGAATTAATGATTTTCTGTAATTTAAGTTGCGAAGCTAGTGGCAAAGGGGAATCATCAACGTCATAAGCGACTGTTTCGTACGTCGATGAGCCTTTTACAGGATTACCATTGGTATCCATAATTTTATTGGTCACGACCAGCATGTAAGCTTGCTTAGGCTTTAATGGCTGCATTGGTACAATTTGAATATCGGTACCATCAACTGCCGCGGTAGTTACAAACTCAGTGCCAAATGCTAATTGTCGAGCGACGGTACACAAATTAAAGGTTGAACCCTTGGCACAACCGGCTGCAGGGTTGTATGGGCTATCAAGATTCACTTCAAACAAAAGTACAGCGCCAGGCTGCTGCACTGAGTTGACATCTAAATAAACGCCATCAGCCGTATCAACACTAACTACAAATGGGGTAGAGGTAGACCAACCATCAAGTGCGCCTAGCGCGAAGCTCGCATCAGTATAATCTGAAGCAGCGGTTTCACCGGGCATATTTAAAGTGCCATCAGTGCCACTCAAGAGTAAGTTAGTCGGTACTGGTAACTTACCATTGCTCGGATCAAATATTATGCGCGAAGCTGGCTGTGTGGTCCCGACTTGCTGTTTTAATTCGGCGATTGTTTCGTCGCCGCCGCAGCCCGCTAATCCAAGGACACTGGCGATAGAAACACCCAGTAGAAGTTTTTTCATACATTTCCCCATTTACTTTAATTATTATTGTTTAATCTGGTGTCAAGCTTGATAGAATAGTCTTAAAATCGAGTGTCATACTCTATTAAATTTTTTATGAAATATGCACAGATAGTATTCAACTTAACCTAAAGAATTTGATTTATCTATCATTTTTAAGGATTTTCTAGGTTTCAAAGATGTTGTTTTTTAATACATATTTAAATAACTCATTGAAAGTTGAGTTATATTTAGATAAAAAGCTCTAATCTTTTTTTTATTAGGACATTTAATGTTAAACCTTTCAATTAAAGTAAATGCACTAAACGGCAAAGTTATATTAGTCACTGGCGCAGGTGACGGCATTGGTCGACAAGCGGCGCTGTCATACGCTAAGCAAGGCGCTACCGTTATTTTACTGGGTAAAACTGTAGCCAAGTTAGAAGCGGTATATGACACCATAATAGCTGCTGGTCATCCGATGCCCGCCATCGTGCCATTAGATCTAAAAGGCGCGACCGAACAACACTATATCGACATGACTGATACCATCGAACAGCAATTTAAACGCTTAGACGGTGTATTACACAATGCTGCAATTCTTACGGTGTTATCACCTTTTGAACAAATAGAGCAAAGCAGTTTTGATGACGTAATGAAAGTTAATGTCACCGCCGCCTTTAGCATGACTAAAGCATTGTTGCCGCTGCTAAAGAAAACGAAAAATAGTTCTATTATCTTTACTACTAGCAGTGTCGGTCGCAAAGGACGTGCGTATTGGGGTGCCTATTCAATATCTAAATTTGCCACCGAAGGCATGATGGAAACACTGGCCGATGAGCTAGAAAATACCTCAGTGCGTGCTAATTGCATTAACCCAGGGGCGACTAACACCCAGATGAGAGCACGTGCTTTTCCTGGTGAAGATGCCAACTCATTGAAATTACCGAGCGATATCATGGCTCCGTACTTATTCTTAATGGCCGACGAGAGCATTAAAGTAACGGGTCAGTCAATTGACGCCCAACCTAAATAGTCTCGACAAAAACTGATATAGGGCAGTGATAGCCATTAAAATAATGATAGATTTTCTGGCCCACTGTCCTCGCTCTGTTGCTTTCTTGCTTTGTCACGCGCTTGACGGCGGCGGCGTTGCTGACACAACTTAAGCACTTTACTTTTGGTTGAATCGGGCCATTCATTCCAATGAAAACGTTCTTCGCGGCTTCGCAAACAACCGATACAATAGCCACGATTGTTTACCTCACAAATATTGACGCAAGGATTCTCGACGTTAAATAACTGTAATTGATCCTTAATATCCTTCGCCATAATAAATGCTAATCAATCTCCAGCTTAAATATTGCGGTAACAGCAAGCTAATGTGCTCGTCTTTTAACCAAATTACGCAACTCTTAGTAATAACACCAGCGATAATCATAAATTTTGCCCTAAGCTCAACAACTCTCTCAATTATCATTGGCATAAGAAGCTGTTTAACCTAAGATGCTAAGGTCACCCCAGTCATTAATTAATAGGTAACAGTCACCGTGGAAAGAGTTTTTCGTTTAACCGTATCATGTCCAGATAGCGTTGGTATCGTAGCAAAAGTAAGTCAATTTATTGCCCAGCACCAAGGCTCGATTTTAGAAGCCAATCACCACACAGAAAAAGATCAAAATTGGTTTTTTATGCGTAACGAAATCACTGCTAATTCATTACCTTTTGGCATTGAAGAATTTAAAGAAAAATTTGCACCGATGGCTCAAGAGCTTTCAATGCAGTGGCAAATTACCGACAGTGCAGTTGCCCACCGAGTTGTTTTAATGTGTAGTAAGCAATCACATTGCCTTGCCGATATTTTAAATCGTTGGCACAGTGGTGATTTGGTCTGCGATATTCCTTGTGTTATCTCAAATCACGATGATTTACGCGAACTTGTTCAATGGTACGGCATTCCCTTTTTTCATGTGCCAATGACCGAAGATAAGCAAGCACACTTTGACAAAGTCAGTGAAATTATTGACCAGCATCAGGCCGACACCATAGTACTTGCACGGTATATGCAAATATTACCCGCTGCGGTTTGTCATAAGTACCAAGATCGCGTGATTAACATTCACCACAGTTTTTTGCCGTCTTTTGCTGGTGCAAAACCTTATCACCAAGCCTTTGAACGTGGCGTTAAACTCATCGGCGCAACCTGCCATTATGTAACACAAGATCTTGATGCCGGTCCGATCATTGAACAAGACGTAGCAAGAGTAAGCCACCGGACACAGCCAGAAGCCATGGTAAGATTAGGCAAAGACGTTGAAAAACTCGTGTTGGCTCGTGGCCTGCATCTTCACATCGAAGACAGGATCCTAATTCACGGCAACAAAACTATCATTTTAGATTAAGGCAACAATACCATGAACAGTCTCGCTTATGACGTTACCCCGATTGCCGCCTTTAATGACAATTACATTTGGCTTATCACTCGCCCGGACAGCAAACAATGTATTGTAGTTGATCCCGGTGATGCCAATGTGGTTATTGCGCATTTAATGGCGCATCAACTTGAGTTAACGGCTGTTCTGGTTACCCATCATCACCAAGACCACATTGGTGGCGTTGCGCAATTACGTGATTATGCGGCAGCTAATCAACAAAAATTAACCGTGTATGGCCCAACAATTGAAGCACAGTCAGTCACCGACATAGCGTTAGAACAAGGTGATATTGCGGATATAAAATCGCTTGGGCTTAAGTTTAATATTCTGAACCTGCCCGGCCACACGCTAGGCCATATCGCTTTTTATGATCAACACAGTCTGTTTTGCGGCGATACCTTGTTTGCAGGTGGCTGTGGCCGAATGTTCGAAGGCACACCAGAGCAAATGGCCAATTCATTACAAAAATTAGCCGATCTTCCTCATACCACAGAGGTTTACTGTGCCCATGAATATACCTTAGCTAATCTTGAATTTGCGCAGGCGGTTGAACCAAACAATGAAACTATTAGTGCTCGCATTGCCTATTGCCAACAGCAACGTCTGCTTAAGCAACCTACCCTCCCCTCAACCATAGAACAAGAGCGTGCCACCAACCCGTTTTTACGAACGACTCA
>Ga0105356_10003383_pt1 | contig 15702 bp, 13 predicted proteins | sample GOMGulsemesocosm_3_FD_83502 | JGI IMG/M metagenome (GOLD analysis project Ga0105356, IMG submission 83502) | Methane-oxidizing microbial communities from mesocosms in the Gulf of Mexico - GOM9D Gulf of Mexico | ecosystem: Environmental > Aquatic > Marine > Cold seeps | place: Gulf of Mexico...
AAGCAGCGGCAACAAAACAGCCGTAGCCGCTTACACAGCCTCTAAATAGTCCACCATCAGCTGTATCGACTTCCTGCCCCGGAACTCATTGATGTCTAGTTTGTAGGCTATGTGGATATGTTGCACCGCCGAGGTAATCCACTCACCTCGTTCATTGAAGGCGATCGCATCAAACACTTCACCACTGCCGTGCTCTAGGGTCATTTTTAGATGAGCGTCTTTCAGTACACGCTTGTCGAGCACCTTGAACACACCATCAAATAGTGGCTCGGGGAACGCCTGCCCCCAGGGGCCAGACTGACGAATATCGCTGGCCAGCTCCATGCTGAATTGCCCTGCTCCTAACTCGCCATCTGTGAGTACTTGCTTAAGCCCCACCTGATCGCCCAACTGCTGTTGTACATAGTCGGCAAAAGCGGCTTTGAAGGTATTTAAATTAGCCTGAGGCATACTCAAACCCGCCGCCATAGCATGGCCGCCAAACTTGCCGATCAAACCTGGTTTTTGGCTAGACACATATTCCAGCGCATCGCGGATATGCACGCCCTGCACCGAGCGCGCAGAGCCCTTGATTATACCATTGCCTTCGTCGGCAAACACAATCACTGGGCGGTGATACTTATCTTTAACCCGTGAAGCAAGAATACCCACCACTCCCTGATGCCAGTCTTGCTTGTAAAGGCAAAGCCCCGCGGGTAGAGCGACCTGTTTGAGCTTGGCCTCTAGGCGCTCCATCTCCGAAAAAGCCTCTAGCTTCATCTCTTGCTCGATGTGGCGGCGCTCGTGGTTTATTTCATCTAGTTGCTGAGCAAGCTGCTGGGCCCGTGAGGCATCATCTGTGAGCAGGCACTCGATACCTATAGAGATGTCTTCTAAGCGCCCTGCTGCGTTCAGTCGTGGTCCTACAGCAAAACCTAGATCCGATGCGACTAACTTCTGCGCATTGCGCTTACCCACTTCAATCAATGCGGATAGGCCCGCAACACACTTGCCTGAGCGTATACGCTTTATGCCCTGGTCGACAAGGATGCGGTTGTTGTAGTCCAGTGCCACAACATCGGCCACCGTTCCTAAGGCGACTAAATCTAGCAGCCCAGCTATATTAAATTCAGGCAGGGACTGCTCAACAAACCACCCGCATTCGCGCAAATGCGAGCGCAAGGCTGCCAACAAGTAAAACACCACCCCAACACCCGCTAAATTTTTACTGGCGAAGTCGTCATTGACTAAATTGGGGTTAATTATCACCGCCGCCTGGGGCAATTCTTCGCCAGGCAGGTGGTGGTCTGTCACTAGCACAGGGATGCCGTACTCCGCCGCCTTGGCCACACCAGCTATGCTGGAGATACCGTTATCCACGGTAATAATTAGCTGTGGCTGCATCTTTGCCGCCACCTCAACAATTTCAGGGGACAGGCCGTAACCGTAATCAAATCTATTCGGTACTAGGTAGTCGACCTTTGCCGCCCCCATACCCCGCAGAGCGCGTATAGCCACTGCGGTGCTGGTGGCGCCGTCGGCGTCAAAGTCACCCACAATCAAGATAGACCACGACTCGCGCAAGGCCTGTTCTAGCAGTAAACAAGCCGCATCTAAGCCGTACAAAGTGGGCTTCAACATCGCCGCCAAGCGATAATCCAGCTGAGTATCATCGACGATGCCGCGCGCTGTAAAGATGCGCTTTAAAATGGGGTTGGGCACAGTTAATACAACAGACTCAGGAGCTGAGCGACGTTTTATTTGTGATTTTTTAGACATGAAATGTCCAATACAATTGAGATAGGGTAAGGATACTACGCGGGGAGAAAATATGGTCGGAATAGAAAGATTCGAACTTTCGACCCCTGCCACCCCATGACAGTGCTCTACCATGCTGAGCTATATTCCGACGATTCCTGCAACTTTATTCAACCTGATTGCTGAACTCAATCTTACAAGGAGGCGAATAGTACAGACTCCTCAGACAAAATAAAAGCCCCTTGCGGAGCTTTATCTCATATATATTTTTATTCCGCCTTAACGCTTAAGAATATCTAGAATTTCTTCTAGCTCTACACGCAATTGACGCACGATTTGTTGCGACTGATTATTGTCTTCTTTGACGCCATCACCTTCCAACTGCTGACGCGCACCACCAATCGTGAAACCCTGATCATATAATAGACCTCGAATCTGACGGATCAATATTACATCATGACGCTGGTAGTAACGGCGATTTCCGCGACGTTTAACCGGCTTCAGCTGTGGGAATTCCTGCTCCCAGTAGCGCAATACATGCGGTTTAACCGCGCACAGCTCGCTTACTTCCCCAATCGTAAAGTAGCGTTTGCTGGGTATTGCTGGTAATTCGTTATTATGACTCGGTTCCAGCATATGCCTCTACTCGTGACTTGAGCTTTTGCCCAGGTCTAAATGTAACCACTCGGCGCGCAGAAATCGGAATTTCTTCGCCCGTTTTAGGGTTGCGCCCAGGACGCTGGTCTTTTTGACGTAGGGTGAAATTGCCAAATCCAGACAACTTCACATCTTCGCCCTTTACCAGAGCATCACGGATTTCTTCAAAGAACAATTCAACTAGCTCTTTTGCTTCACGCTTGTTCAGCCCTAACTCATCAAATAATCTTTCTGCCATTTCGGCTTTGGTCAACGCCATTGCCTTACTCCCGCAGTGTTGCGCCCAGTTCTTTTTCTAGGGTCGCCAGTATCTTAGACATTGCCGACTCCACTTCTTCGTCGTTAAGAGTGCGGGAAAAATCCTGCAAAATCAAGCTCAAAGCGACGCTTTTTGATCCCGACTCGAGGTTGTCGCCCTGATAAAGGTCAAATACGCTTACGTCTTGCAGAAAGTCTGGGCCAGCCTTTTTAATACAATCCACTAGGGATTGTGCACTGACCGATAGATTAACCACTAGGGCTAGATCTCGACGGCTTGCTGGAAACTCAGACAGTGACTCAAACTGAGCCACCTGTCCTAGGCTAATTAGATCGCTAAGCATTTCAAAAACAAAGGTTTTTTGCTTCAGCTTTAGCTTCTTAGCCAACTGTGGGTGCAATGCACCTAGCACACCTACAGATTTTTCAGCCCCGTCCGCCGCAATACGGAAGACCTCAGCCGACTGACCAGGGTGTAGCGCAGGATGCTGCGCCGCTGCAAAACGGAAGTTATCTAAACCGACGGGAGACAACAAGGCCTCTACGTCGGCCTTCATATCAAAGAAGTCGTAGCAGCGGGTGTCTGTATTCCAACCCTCGAGTTCTACCCTGCCGCAGATTAAGCCAGCTAACACGGGGCTTTGCTCTAGACTATCTAGGTTTGTCTCATTCTCTGACGCGGGTACAAAGCGTAAACCCGCCTCAAAAATTTGTAACCGCTTCTGCTGACGGTTTAAGTTGTATTGTAATGTACTCACCAAACCCGGAATCAAGCTGGTGCGCATCACGCCCAGCTCTGAAGAGATCGGGTTAGCTAGGGCTACTGCAGGCTGCTCTGGCTCAAAGGTCTTTTGTAAGTCAGCAGAAACAAAGCTGTAACACACCGCCTCTTGATAACCGCGCTCAACCAACGCTAGCTTTAGGCTGTCTAGTGGCACTAGGGCCTCATTTTCAGCCTTTATGCCCGGTGCCGTGCTAGTCAGGGTGTAGGGGATGTTTTCATAGCCGTACAGGCGCATCAGCTCTTCTATCAAATCAGCTTCGATGTTGATGTCAAAGCGGAAGCTAGGTGGGGCGATACGCCAGCCATCTTCCAAGACGGCAACGCCCATACCCAGGCGTTGCATAATATCGACCACATCGTGGGCGGCAAACTCAATGCCTAGTAAGCGTTTAATGCGCGAGGCGCGCAGTACGATAGATTCTTTTTTTGTACTGAAGCCTTCATCTTCAGCCAATACCAGTGGGCCCGCTTCACCGCCAACAATCTCGAGCAACAATGCAGTAGCGCGTTCGATAGCGCGCTCTTGTAGCGCAGGATCTACTCCTCGCTCAAAGCGATGTGAGGAGTCCGTGTGCATGCCGTAGATGCGCGCCTTGCCCTTAATCAAGTCAGGGTTAAAGAAGGCCGACTCTAGAAATATATCTTGTGTTGCACCGGTGACCGAGCTTTCCAGCCCGCCCATGATACCCGCCATCGCGTGGGCCTGATTGTGATCCGCAATGACCAGAGTATTAGACTTCAGCTCAACTTCAGAGTCATCCAGCAACTGTAGCTTCTCGCCCTGCTCTGCCATACGCACAACAATGCCACCATCTAACTTAGCTAGATCAAAGGCGTGCATAGGTTGGCCCAGCTCTAACATTACATAGTTAGTGACATCGACGACAGGACTTAGGGGGCGAATACCGGCGCGACGCAGGCGCTCAGACATCCACATGGGCGTCTCGGCTTTCACGTTAACTGCACGGATCACGCGGCCTGCATAGCGAGGACACTCTGCCACGGCCTGTAACTCAACTGTTAGCACTTCTTCACTGCTGGCAGGAACTGCCACTACATCTACTTCGTTCAGTGCGGATTGGCTAGCAGTGGCCACTTCACGGGCGATACCCGACATACTCAAGCAATCACCACGGTTAGGCGTCAGGTCAACCTCGATTAACTGATCATTCAGGCTAAGATAGTTGCGAATATCTTCGCCGACAAGGGCGTCCAAAGGCAGCTCAAACAGCCCCTCTGAACTCTCTTCTAAGCCTAGCTCAGCAGCAGCACACAACATACCGAATGACTCTACGCCACGCAGCTTAGCTTTTTTTATCTTGAAGTCGCCGGGCAGCTTGGCGCCGACGGTAGCAAAAGGGACCTTTATACCCTGTGCTGCATTCTTAGCCCCGCATACCACCTGGACTAGCTCACCGCCATTGCCCGCCACTTGGCAGACGCGCAGCTTATCCGCATCGGGATGTGGTGCTATTGCTACAATTTCGCCGACGACTACGCCGCTAAATTCGGGGGCAGCGGGCTCTATGCCTTCCACTTCCAAGCCCAACATCGTCAAGCGATGAGCCAACTCCTGAGTATTCATCTCAGGGTCAACAAAGGTTCTTAGCCACTGTTCACTAATAATCATGGTCCTGAACCTCTTAATTAAATTGCTTAAGGAAGCGTAAGTCGTTGTCGAAGAACATACGTAGGTCGTTAACGCCATAGCGCAACATGGCTAGGCGCTCAACACCCATGCCAAAGGCATAACCCACAAACTCTTCATTATCTATTTTCACGTGTTTGAACACGTTGGGGTGCACCATTCCACAGCCCAGTACTTCTAGCCAACCTGTATGCCCGCACACTCGGCAGCCTTTGCCGCTGCACATCACACACTGTATATCGACCTCTGAAGAAGGCTCGGTGAAAGGGAAGTAGGATGGGCGATAGCGCGTTTTTAAATCGTCACGCTCAAAGAAGGCCTTCAAAAACTGATCCAGCGTACCCATCAAGTCAGCAAAAGTGACTTCTTTATCAATCAACAGCCCCTCTACCTGATGAAACATCGGTGTATGAGTTAGGTCAGAGTCACAGCGGTATACACGCCCAGGAGCAATAATGCGGATAGGCGGCTCTTGTCTCTCCATAGTGCGAATTTGCACCGGCGATGTATGTGTACGCAACACATCCCCTGAACCAAAGTAGAAGGTATCGTGCATGGCGCGTGCAGGGTGATTCTCAGGAATATTTAGCGCTTCAAAATTGTGATACTCATCTTCAATTTCAGGTCCTACCTCAACCGTAAAACCCATCTGTGCAAACAGTGATTTGATGCGATTCAAGGTTAATGTGATCGGGTGTAAACCGCCCGTCTTCACACCGCGTCCTGGCAAGGTCACGTCAATAGATTCTGCTGCTAGCTGAGAAGCTAGGCGTGCGTCTTCCATGGATTTGCGGCGCGCTTCGATCGCCTGGGCCACCGACTGCTTGGCGACGTTAATTTCTTCGCCGGCCTTAGAGCGCTGTTCTGCGGGCAACTTGCCCAGCGCTTTAAGCTGCTCAGTGATCGGGCCTTTTTTACCCATATACTGCACACGGATTTCATCCAGTGCTTTGAGGTCATCAGCCGCGGCAACCTGTGCCAACGCCTGTTCTACGATTGTATTTAATTCAGACATTATCTCGCCCTAAAGGCTATTTAATATAAAAGTTTTGCATGACTGGTTTTTAATACAAAACCAGTCATGCAAAACCCTCAAACTACCCACATAAAAAAAGGGAAGCCAGTGACTTCCCTTTTTCCATACTTCTAAAAGCGCTTAAGCAGCTAGGGAAGCTTTGGCCTTTTCAACTAGCTGGCTAAATGCAGCCTGCTCGTTCATTGCCAAATCAGCTAGTACTTTACGATCAATTTCGATCTGTGCTTTTTTCAGGCCGTTCATGAACTGGCTGTAAGACAGACCATTCATACGTGCACCAGCGTTAATACGTACTATCCAAAGCTGACGGAACTGACGCTTTCTTTGACGGCGGTCACGGTAGGCGTACTGACCTGCTTTGATTACTGCTTGCTTCGCAACGCGATAAACGCGTGAACGGGCACCGTAGTAACCTTTAGCTTTCTTTAATACTTTCTTGTGACGTGCACGTGCGGTAACACCGCGTTTTACTCTAGCCATGTCTCAATCTCCTATGCGTAAGGCATCATGCGTTTAATGGATGCAACGTCTACTTTATGTATACGTTGAATGTCACTACGCAGATGGCGTTTACGTTTAGTGGTTTTCTTCGTCAAAATATGACGACGGTGAGCTTGAGCACGCTTGATCTGGCCTTTGCCGGTAAAACGGAAACGCTTTGCAGCACCGCTATGTGATTTCATCTTGGGCATTTTTGACTCCTAATGTTCTAGGGTTAATAAAATGACGCAGAAGGCAATGCCCTGCCCGCTTTCGCCGTTTAATAACGCAGACAGACTACCGAGGCAGTCTGTCTGCATTAACTTTCAGATCTTAGTGACTAACTAAGGATCTATTTTTTCTTCGAGATCGGTGACAACATCATCACCATTTGGCGGCCTTCCATTTTCGGGAATTGCTCAACCACGCCAAACTCTATCAAATCACCTTGAATGCGCTTCAATAAGTCGCGACCCAAGTCTTGGTGAGCAATTTCACGACCGCGAAAGCGCAAGGTAATCTTGGTCTTGTCACCTTCTGTCAAAAATTTCTTCAAGCGATTCAACTTAATTGTATAGTCGCCGATTTCAGTACCCGGACGGAATTTGATTTCCTTAACCTTAGTTTGCTTCTGGTTTTTCTTGGCTTCATGAGCTTTTTTGCTCGCCTCAAACTTGAACTTGCCGTAGTCCATCACTCGGCACACCGGTGGCTCAGCGTTAGGTACAATTTCTACCAAATCAAGACCCGCTTCATCCGCCATATGCTGAGCTTCGCGGAGACTCACCACACCCGCCTGCTCGCCGGCTGCGTCAATCAGGCGAACTTCACGTGCTTGTATTAGCCCATTAATACGATTTTTAGGCTGTTGCTGTTGTGGCTGTCTTCTTGGTGCGGCGATGGTGTATTACCTCAAGTTCTTTAAAAAAATATTAAACGGTTTTGTGGCTTTCGATGTCACTCTTCAACAGGGTAGAAAATGCTTCAACACTCATCGTGCCTAAGTCTTCGCCACTGCGAGTGCGTACCGCCACTTGCTCGTTCTCCACTTCACGATCACCAACTACCAATAGGTAGGGCACTCGTTGAAGTGTGTGCTCGCGGATTTTAAAGCCGATCTTCTCGTTTCTCAAGTCCACATCGGCTCTTAATCCTTGATTTCCAAGTATTTCTTCCACTTTTTTGACAAAATCACCCTGTTTGTCGGTAATATTCATAATCATGGCCTGAGTTGGCGCCAACCACACAGGGAAACGTCCCTCGTGTTCTTCAATCAAAATACCGATAAATCGCTCTAGGGAACCCAAAATAGCACGGTGTAACATCACCGGAGTCTTCTTGTCACCACTCTCGGAAACGTACTGGGCATCCAAGCGTTCAGGCATAGAAAAGTCGACCTGAATGGTGCCGCACTGCCACACTCGACCCAGGCAGTCCTTCAGTGAAAATTCGATTTTCGGGCCGTAAAACGCGCCCTCTTCTGGCTGCACACGGAAGTCCAAGCCCTTCGCCTTCAAAGCAACATCCAATGCCTCTTCTGCTTGATCCCACATTTCATCGCTGCCGACACGCTGCTCAGGGCGCAGAGATAGTGCAACGTTGACTTCTTCAAAGCCAAAATCCTTATACACATCAAACACTAGATCAATGAATTCAGATACTTCCGATTGAATTTGCTCTTCGGTACAGAAGATATGTGCATCATCTTGTACGAAGTTGCGCACCCGCATAATCCCGTGCAAGGAGCCCGAGGGCTCATTGCGGTGACAGGAGCCAAACTCAGCCATACGCAATGGCAAATCGCGGTAAGACTTCAGGCCCTGGTTGTAGATCTGCACATGACAGGGGCAGTTCATTGGCTTTACCGCGTAGTCGCGACTCTCCGAGTGAGTCGAGAAAATCATGTCGCCAAACTTATCCCAGTGACCCGACTTCTCCCACAGCACGCGATCAACGACCTGAGGTGTATGCACCTCTTGATAGTCGTGCTTGCGCAATAAGTTGCGAATGTAATTCTGCACCTCGGTATAGACCGTCCAGCCCTTATCGTGCCAGAACACCATGCCAGGAGCCTCTTCCTGCATATGAAATAGATCTAAGGCCTTGCCCAGCTTGCGGTGATCGCGCTTCTCGGCCTCTTCCAGCATTTTCAAATAAGACTTTAAATCCTTCTTGTCCGTCCACGCCGTGCCGTAAATACGGTGCAACATTTTATTATCAGAGTTGCCGCGCCAGTAGGCACCGGCAATACTCATCAACTTAAATACACGCAGGTGGCGAGTACTGGGCACATGAGGCCCGCGACACATATCCGTATACTCTTCGTGATGGTAAAGTTTAATTTCTTCTCCTTCCGGGATTTCCGAGGCGATCTCTACCTTGTAGGGCTCTGCACGATCCTCAAAAACCTTTACTGCTTGAGCTTGGCTAACTTTCTCTATTTCAACTTCATAATCTTTTTTAACCAGCTCTTTAATCCGCTTTTCAACTGCCGCCATATCATCGGGAGTGAAAGGCTCATCGTAATCAATATCGTAATAGAAACCGTTATCAATGGTCGGGCCAATCGCCATCTTGGCATTCGGGTACAACTGCTTAACAGCATGCCCAACTAGGTGGGCAAAGGAGTGACGAATAATTTCTAAACCCTCAGGATCACGCCCTGTGATGATCTGTAGTGATGCATCCTCAATGATCGGCAGCTTTGCATCGCGCAACTCGCCATTGACCTTGCCAGCAACCGTGGCCTTGGCCAAACCTGGGCCAATATCCATGGCCACATCCATAATGGATACAGGCTGATCGAAAGTCTTTTGAGTACCGTCAGGCAGGGTAATCACAGGCATGTTTTATCTCCAGTGGTGGCCCATACGTAAGGCCACGTGCTTTATTAAATATAATTGAGCGCAGATTATACCTATTTCCAAGGCATCCGCATCACTCAGCAATAAAAAAGCCGGCGCCATGAAATTCACGGCACCGGCTTTTGATATATGGCTCCTCGACCAGGACTTGAACCTGGGACCAATAGATTAACAGTCTACTGCTCTACCAACTGAGCTATCGAGGAATATAAAGAAGCACTACACTTCTTTATATAAAGCAGCGCACAAGCCCTGCTTTATAATTGGTAGTCGCGAATGGATTCGAACCATCGACCCCCACCATGTCAAGGTGGTGCTCTAACCAACTGAGCTACGCGACTAAATAAAAAGCCGCTACCTATTTAAAACAGGCGAGCGGCCTTTTGGTGTATGGCTCCTCGACCAGGACTTGAACCTGGGACCAATAGATTAACAGTCTACTGCTCTACCAACTGAGCTATCGAGGAACAGCTTGCTAGGTCGCGTATATTACGGATTCGTATTTTTAAGTCAACGACTTTTTTGGATTATAAGCCTAATTCTTCTAGGTATTGAGCGAAGTCCACTTTTAGCTCTGGATGCTGCAAGCCATATTCAACTGTCGCCTTCAAATACCCCAGTTTATCGCCGCAATCAAAGCGCTTACCCTCAAACTCATAACCTAAAACGGTTTCAAACTTGAGCAACTCAGCAATTGCATCCGTTAACTGGATTTCGCCTCCCGCACCCTTCTCTGTGCGTTCCAGCAACTCAAATATCTTCGGCGAGAGAATATAACGACCAACAACAGCCTTTGTTGAAGGTGCATCTTCCGGGGCTGGCTTTTCTACGATGCCATCCAATACAGTGGCGCCAGACTTCTTTTCTGCGCCACTGATCACACCATATTTATCAGTCATTTCCGCAGGAACATTCTCTACACCTATCACACTGCACTGCTGCTCTGCATGCAGTGCTACCATTTGCTCTAAACAGCCAGGCTTATCCAATGACTGAATCATGTCATCTGCCAGCATCACCGCAAAAGGCTCATCGCCCACCAGCTTCTTGGCACACAGCACTGCATGACCTAGACCTAGAGCTTCATTTTGTCGGGTATACACAGTGGTCACATGGGCCGGAATAATGCCACGAATCATATCAAGTAGACGCTGCTTGTTTTTCTTCTCCAACTCCGACTCTAGCTCGTAAGCCTTGTCAAAGTGATCTGCAATGGAGCGCTTAGTTCGACCCGTGACAAAAATCAATTCATCACAACCTGCAGCCACCGCTTCTTCTGCGGCATATTGTATAAGCGGCTTATCCACTATTGGCAGCATCTCCTTAGGGCTAGCCTTAGTGGCCGGCAAAAAACGTGAGCCTAAGCCAGCTACGGGAAATACTGCTTTGCGTACAGGTTTCATCAAACTATCCTCAAAATTGATGCGTGCATGATACTATTCCCCTATTACTTAATGAAGCCTAGATTGAAGCAATATGACCTATGTAGTTACGGAAAATTGTATTAAGTGCAAATTCACCGACTGTGTTGATGTTTGTCCTGTTGATTGCTTTTATGAGGGCAAGAATTTCCTAGTCATCAACCCCGATGAATGTATCGACTGCAGCCTCTGTGTACCAGCCTGCCCCGCAGAGGCCATCTACCCCGACGACGAAGTCCCCTCCGACCAACTGGAATTCATCAAGCTCAATGCCGAACTCTCACGTTCATGGCCCAATATAGACAAACAAAAAGCACCACCCAAGGATGCCGAGGACTGGAACGGACAAGCCAACAAAAAAAAATTACTCGAGCGCTAAGTCTACATGCATCATATTAACTTGAATGCAGAGCAAGACCTATGCCCCCAGCTAGCCACTTATTTATTAAACACAAACACCGACCTTTCAAATGTCTTGTGTGTACTACCGAATGACTTTTTAATAACACCGTTACAACAGCAGCTAAAAAACCAAAAGGCCCAATTCCTACCTCGCATCAGCACCCTACAAGAACTCAGCAGCTCGTGTAACAAAGCTGTCACCATCCTAGCCAGCCACCAGTGCAAGCTGCTCCTTGCACAACTACTGAAAAAGCATCGTCATCTGTATGGCAAAGGTAGCTACTGGGGTTTAGCGAATAATCTTTTACAATTATTTGACGAACTCAGTCTGCAGTGTATTAGCGTAGAAACCAGCTGGGACGAATTCAAAGATAGCATCAGTAAAAACACCATCTCACAAAACCACTCATGGTTTAACCGTGAGGCTCAACTAGTCTACATTCTCTGGCAGGCCTGGCACCAACAGATGCAAGACGAGGGCTGGCTAGACCCTGCCAGTGCTTATGCCAGCAGCCTGCAAGAACTAAGTCGGCGGCCACACTCATTTGATCAACTGGTATTTATTCAGCCCAATAAGCTCAGGCAGTGCGAGGCCAACTGGCTGCAGGAAATACCTGTTGCTACTACCGTAATAGGCTATTCAACTACAATATTGCAAGAGGGCAAGCTTAGTTGTGCGCCCTGCCAAAGCGCCGAAGAACAGGCCTTGGCCATTTGTCTTGCCGCAAAACAAGCAGCACAAGCCCAGCAATCAACAATTATCGTTGGCGAAGACCGCCGCCTTACTCGCCGCATCCACGCCCTACTTGCGCGCTTTAATATCAGGATTGATGACAAATCTGGCTGGACCCTCTCGACAACACAAATTGGCGCCTGCCTTGAGCACTGGCTGCAATGCATTGAAAACAACTTCTCCCATCAAAGCCTGCTGGATTTTTTAAAGTCTCCCTTTGTTCTACCCCTGCTCGATGGCAAGATGAAAGCTGTTTTTCACCTTGAAAAGGACCTGGTGCACCATGAAAACATCTCTAGCGGTCTATCCGCATTCAAGCTAGCTTTACACAGTCGTCAACAACGCCTCGGCAACACCTCCAGTGAAAGCTATCAAGTTTTGTTGGCTATTTTCGACACCCTAGAGTGCGCAGCCAGACCTTTAATCAAGCTACAGAAAAATCGTCAGCCACATCAGCCTCAACTTTTTTTAAACGCGTTCAAAGATAGCTTGCAGGTACTCGCCGTTGACCGATATCTTCAAGAAGACTCAGCAGGTCAGCAACTACTGCGTCTACTCGACGAGTTCGAAACGGGCAACGAGGTCAATGCGGATAACCTTAACTGGGAGGATTTTCGCCATTGGCTTAACCAAGCGATGGAAGGCAGCTACTTCCGCCCCAGTGTACAACAGGCTCAAGTGACTTTATTAACCTATGCCCAAGCGCATTTTGTCGACGCAGAAATGCGCATACTATGTAGCGCCGACACAGGGCACCTCCCTCCCCCCCCGCCTTCTTCTCCCTTTTTCAACCAGCAAGCTCGCACCAGTCTAGGCCTAGAGACTGGTGAACAATTCAACCAGCGCCATTTAAAAACATTTGAGCGACTGCATAGCGCGAAGGGGAGTGTACTGATTACTTGGCAGGCCGAGCAGGAGGGCGAGCCCATGGAAGCATCAGGCTGGGTGCGCCTGCTACAACAGCAACACGATATACCTATTGCACAAGAGCTATTAGAGTTAGCACGCACTGCCAGTCAGGAGCAGCACTACATCAAAGACTACACTGACGCAAAGGTCAGTGCCAACAATCTATGCAAGGAGCACTATAGCGCCGGCTCGCATCAACGCTTGATTAGCTGCCCTTACCACTATTTTGCCTCCGACCTGCTAGCACTCAAACCCATTGACGAAATACGTGAAGCACTAGAAAAATCCGATTATGGCAGCCGTGTGCACCTGTGCTTAGAAGCGTTTCATCACAATATTTCACATCTGCCGGGGCCGTTTTCCAACACACTCAGCCCAGCCAATAGTCACAGCGCATTAAAACTGTTAGAAGAAATATCCCAAGCCGTTTTTCTGCGCGACACCTTAAATAACTTCCAACACCGCAGCTGGCTGAAACGCTGGCTAGCCATTACACCCTACTACATTAAATGGCAAACCCAGCGTCAGCAAGACTGGCAAGCCCAGCAGTTCGAGCAGTCTATCGACCACCCTGTTAACCCTCAATTCAGCATCAAGGGGCGCATAGACCGCATAGATACACAACGCGAGCGCAAAAGCACAAGCATTTTGGATTATAAAACGGGCTTCACTCCTAGCCCCAAGGACATGCTGAGCGGCGAGGATGTACAACTCAGCACCTACGCCTTTACCTTGGAGCATGTTGAGCAATGCGCCTATATTAATCTACAAGACCCAAAACCTATACATGAGCGCAACAGTTTGTGCGGTGAAGACTTAGCGCAGATCATCCAGGCATCCCAGCAACGCCTAGAACAGCTGCACTCAGAGATCCATAATGGCCGAGAGCTACCAGCTTGGGGGAAACAAGCAGTGTGCGACAGATGCAACAACGCCGGCATATGCCGGCGTCAAGTATGGGCTTCTTGATAAACCCACCCTACTTCAAGACCTTGATGTCTCCACTCATTGTGCCGTAATACAAACGGCCATTGTGTAAACTCATCGGCGCAACAATCTTATCTTGAGCATTATACTTCCAGACGCGTTCGCCGTTACCCGTATCAATGGCGTGTACAAAACCATCTAAGCTCGCTACATAAAGTATGCCGCCCTTACCCAACACTGGAGAGCTAGGAATTTTACCCAGAGTTTTATACTCCCAGTTCTTCACCCCTGTCTTGCGATCCAAGCTGTAGACATAACCATCATTACTACTAAACATAACTTGATTGCCCTTCATAACCGCCGAAGACTCAATTGATGATGATGTTCTGAACTTCCAAAGCTCCTTACCCGTCTTCGCATCAAGGGCGTACTGGAAACGACTATTACTACCAAAGCTCACCACGCCTTTATACACCGCTGGGGATGATGTGATTGGAGCCTGAGTATCATATTCCCAAAGCACTTGTCCGTTAGCTATATCCAAACAATAAAGCTTGCCACTTTTACTAGTGACATATAACCAGTCCTTCCAAGCCGCTGCAGAAGACTGTACTGGACGCCCCGTATTAAAACGCCAAACCTCTGCACCTGTTTCTGCATTTAAGGCAAACAAATAGCCAGCATCATTGCCAATATACACAGTCCCCTCGTGTACCATAGGTGAAGAGTTCACCAAACCGCCCGTCTTGAAACGCCACATAGGCTTCTTATTGGCGAAATCAACGGCATAAACAAAGCCGTCCCAGCTACCAAAAATTGCCTTGCCATCCTCTACATGGGGAGTAGAGCTAACATTACCCTTAGTGCGAAATTTTGAAAACTCCGTTCCTCTTTTGTTATTGACCACATGTAAGTAGCCATCCTGCGACCCCACATAAACATACTTCCCATCGACAACCGGCCCGCTATACACGCCTTTTTTAGTCTTATAGGTATACGCAATACCTCTAACTTTTTTCAACTTACCCTCAGGGAAGTAACCTGTATTACTATCATCACCGCGGAACTGGCCCGCCTGTGAAAAGCCCGACAATAGAACTGCAAGTACCGCAGCACCACTTAATAGTTTGTTCATTACTCTATCTTTCCTTATTTATATAACCGTAGTTTACACGACCATAGACACTACATAACAATTCATAAGCAATAGTAGTTGCCGCTGCCGCGACTTCTTCAACCGGCAAGCCCTCTCCCCAGAGCGTGACTTCGGCGCCCACATTGACGTCCCCACACTCACTTAAATCTATGGTCAACATATCCATAGAGACGCGCCCTACCACCACAGCCTTATGACCATTAACTAGCACCGGTGTTCCACTGGGCGCATGGCGAGGGTAGCCGTCACCATAGCCAATAGCTGCGACGCCTATACGCATATCCTTATCACAAATCCAACTTCCACCGTAGCCGACTGCATCACCTTTTCGGCAAGAATTCACCGCAATCAATCGTGTGCGCAAATTCATCACCGGCTTTAGGTTTAGCTCAGCTCCCACTCCTTCTAAAAAAGGACTTACCCCGTACAACATAATACCAGGGCGCACCCACTCGACTCGCGACTCAGGCCAGCCCATCAGAGTGGCGGAGTTAGCGATACTACGGGGCAGGTCAAACTGATTGGTTGTTTTTTTAAACTCAGCTAATTGCACAGCAGTAGAATCACAGGAAGAGTCATCCGCACTAGCCATATGCGTCATTAGCTGTACCTCACCGACATGGCCACAAGACTGCTGTGCCGACAAGTACCCTTGCAGGCTATCCGCATTCAGTCCTAAACGGTTCATCC